>MDTD01193933.1_pt1 | contig 13315 bp, 1 predicted proteins | sample 811221 | NCBI WGS metagenome assembly MDTD01 (sample SAMN05326646, study PRJNA326480) | marine metagenome | isolation source: seawater | place: Pacific Ocean: South West | collected 2011
AAATTGGTCAGTAACTATTGCCGACATCTTAAAATTTTACTTTTCTTTTTATTTATAGTGGTTATTTAATCAAAGTCCAAACACTCTTATTGCACCAGAGGATCTTAAACCTCTATGTGACGTTGGATCATAATTTTTTCTTTGAATAGTTGGGAATGATGTTAAACCAGTATTGACTGTTAATCCAGTCACACCTATTGAAATTGGATTACTTGAACGTACTCCATCATACATTCTACCCCAACTTAATCGACCCAATGATGTAGAAGTTGTTATTCCTGCAGGGAAATGGAAACCAGTAGTTGCTATACCAACAATATTAGATCCATTTTCAACATTGCAAATAATTTCACCATCCTCACCTCCACCACTTGAAATAGCAGCTACTTTATAAATGTTATCTAAGAATGTTGTACCTATACCAACTATTGATGAATTGTGTCCATCAACAGATGTAACTCCGTGACCAACGGATGTATCTCTTATGAAGACTGGATATCCAACTTGAAGTCTTGGTTGAACAGTTTTTGTTGCTCTAAAGAAGAATTTAAGAGCTGCTTGTGTTCCACTATTAGTGGTTGTAGTTGTTATACCTGTTATAATACCAGTAAAACCTTCTACTTCATCAAATGATGTTACCTTTTCAGTTTGGAATGGAGGTAGTTCAATTATGACTTCTGGTGGGTTTGAGTGTGTATAACCAAATCCAACTGCACTAAGTTGTGTATCAGTTACTGATCCATTAGTTATTGTGGTTGTTGCAAATGCAGTTGAACCAATACCAATAGTTGTGCCAGAACCAATAGGTGAACGAATTGAAATACTTGGTGCTGATAAGTATCCAGAACCTGAATTTGTTATATCTATTGAAATAGTTCCAGCAGCAGAAACAATCGCAGTTGCTGAAGCACCAACATTTATCTCACCTGAAGTTATTAAAGCATCAAATTCAAATGCTGATAGACCATAAACATCATCCTCGTAAATAAATGATTCAACTTCATCAACAAAGATACTGTTTGCACTATTTGTTCCAGAGATTACTGAGAGATCTCCTATTATTTTTGCAGTTGGATAAATTTGTGGTTCAATAGATGGTCTTGATTTATCAATTACCTCACCGTTTATTATTAAATCAACTTTTTGTTTAGTCCATCTTATTGGTTTTTCATTTTTTTCATCAACACCTAAACCAGTATAGATGTTTGTTTCTACTAGATCTGCACCTAAAATCTCTTTAACTACTCTCTCTTGAGTTTGAGAGGTTGTTAAACCTATTGGACTCTTTGTGATTTTTAATGAATCACCAATTTTAATTGTTTCTTGTACATCAACAATATCAACATCTACTCCATCCTTACCTTTATAGAAGAATATATCAACTTTATCATGATCATTAGCACCAGGTGATGATTCTCCTGTAGGTGCTTCTTCAAATGTGAATGTAGTTCCACCATCGAATGTATATGACTCACCAGGTTTTTGAAGAACTCCATTGACAAATATTAATAAGACTGCATCTAAATCAATAAGTGCTGATTGTGCATTTGTATTATCCTTTTCAAAACTTATTAATTGACCATTAAAGAACAATGGGAACCTCAACCTTGATCCATTTTGAAGATTTTTAATATCATCTATAAAATCAATTTCACCAAATTGCCAAGATGAGAATTTATCATTGAATATTTGTAAAACTTCAAGTTCAAACTCATTAATTGGTTGTGATAGATGTGCAGCAGTAACTAATCCAACAGGTTTAAATTTGTCACCAACTTTAAATGAATGACCTGGTCTTGCTATTTGGAATTTGGATATTTCAAAAGTAGTTGAACCTATACCAACAGTTGTTCTAGATGCACCCACTTGAACATCAATTAATAAATTAGATCCAGTGTCTGTTGTTGATCCTACACCTAACCTTGATACACCAACTACAGGTAAATTGTCATAATTAGGTTCTGGAATAATAATTTCTGGATTTACATAACTCGTTCCAGCAGAAACAATATTAAACGCTAATGTTCCTCCTACACCAACAGTAGCAGTCACATTTGCACCAGTTCCACCACCACCTCCTTGTCCAACAAAGAATGTGATTGTATTAAGAGTGGTTGCTCCAATACCAGTTTGTATACCTGCAAATGGATCTTTACCACCCACTCCATCAGTTGCAGTTCCTTTTGTTTTTGATACTTCACGAGGATAGGGATGATTGGAGAAGAAATCATCTTTGGAACACTTGAATACTAATCCACCAGTATCAATACCAACAGTGTCACTAGTTGTAAATGTATGATTTGGTATTGTAAGTATTAAATTACCAGTATGAGAGATGTACTGTGCATCTGTGGCAGTAAATCCTTGACTTGACGCTCCTGAAAATGCTGTTTTCTTAATTGATCCTATGCCAGAACTTACAAATCTATGCTCATATGCTTGGTCTGTAACACCTATTGCAACTGAACCACCACGATATCCTGAACCAAAATTAAGATCTTCAAAAAATTCATATGCTTCACCACCACCAACATAGGTGTGGACGATTGTGCTAGGACCTGCTTGAACCTTAAATGTTCTATCAGATACAATACCAACTAAGAATAATGGTCTTTCATGATCTTGGAATATGGTTGTTGTTACACCACTATATCCCACACAACTAAATTCAAGATTTTTTAATTTAACAGTGTTTGGTCTTTCAAATCCAAATCCGTGAACGGTGTTAGTTGTAACTGTAATAATACCTGTGATATTATCATATGCTGCTGTTTGAATACCAAGATTAAATCCTGATGACGTACCAATACCAACGATACTTGTTAAACCACCAGCATTATTTTTAAATGCTTTAACTTTTGCACCGTGTAATGGTGCATATCCAAGACCAGCAGTTGATCCTAATGAAACTATAATTCCACCTCTTGGAACTTGATTTTGGTTTATATCAGACTCAGATATTATAAAGTCACCATTTGTTGATGTTATACCAGTAAACTCAACTGTTGAAATACCTGCTGTAGTATCTGCTATAAATTCATAATTATTACCTATGTTGTTTAAAGTTCTTGGTGTCTGGAATACTCCATTTATGAATAGGACTCCATTACCAACTTCTATTCCCGATGATGTATTTGCTCCACCAACTGTAAGAGTGTATGTTTTACCAATCCCTGTGAAATCATCGGATATATCATCAAACAACATATTAGTGGTGTAATCGCTTCTTAAGAATGTTCTACCACTAAAATCTGCTTTTACGAATGGTAAATTAGTATCATCCTTTCTAGATCTAGTATTTCCTTTTGGAGGGTCTGTGAAATGTACTTTGCTATCAACAATATTAAATGATCCTCTATGCAATCTAATTGTATCTCCACCTGTGTGAGTGGTTGCTGCAATGCCTAATTGACCTCTTCTAACCTTTACGGATGGTAATGTTGATACACCTGCTGCAACGTCTTCTGCATCATTAATTGTACCTGTAGGTGTGCTTGAGAAACCCACTTCAGTGACAATCATAAACTCATCATTAATCTTCAAGATATCAGATGTTGATATTGAACTAATACCACTAAGGATAAATTGAGTTAAACCAATACCGACGTTACTATTGTGAGTGAACCCATCAAAAACACCTAAAGTATGAGAAATTTTAGTAAATGTAACTGGTTGTTGAACAACTCCATCCAATCCAATAATAGTTTTTGTCAATTGTTTTGTCATTGACAACTTGTGTAAATTACCAGATCCACTACCTGTGAAGGTTACAGCAAGACCTGATGAAACATATTCAGGTCTTGTAAATAATTTGAATTGGTTTTCGTCAATAACTTTAGCAAATACTGTGCTTGGTAATATTGTTGTTACAACACCTGCAGTATTAGTTGTTGATGCTATTGAAACCGCAGTTGCAGCAACACCAATAAATGTTGATGAAGGTGTATAGGTTAACTCCTCATTTGTGTTAAAGAAATGATTTGGAATATTAAAGAGACCAGTTGATTTAATTAATCCTACACCATCCGCAACTGAATTAATTCCAACGGGGTTAAATTCTTTTGTATAAATTGGGGTTCCTTCAAATTTTAAATCAAATTCTGTTTTATTCGCTCTAAGTCCACTCAAACCATCATAAGATGATAGGAATAAATTTTGTGTAACTCTTCCAAAATTTAAATTTTGAGGTACATTAGAAAAATCATTACTGGTGTAGAAAATTTGACTAAAAGATTGAACCTCTATTAGTGAATCAAAAGCAGCATCTGGATAGAATTTTAAATTAATATCATTTCCAGATATTTCACCACCAAAAGTACCGATACCAGTGGTTGATCCAGCAGATACAAATGGATATTGAACTGTTAAAACATCATCAATATCTCTGAGTGATATAATTTGATGTATGGCAGATGTTTCACCACAAGATACTCTTACAAGTGATTTAACAGAGCTATCATTATTTTTGTTTATTGTACCATAGGTAATTGGATTTGTTGTGCCAGTTTCATAATTTGATTCTAATCTTGCACTTCTCTCTGCACCAGAAGGTTGTCCTATGGTTAAAAATCTATAAGTTCCTATACCTGTTGTTGTAGTTCCAAGTCCAACTATATTTGATCTTACTTCAAGTGCATTAGATCTGTCATTTTCACATTCCAATTTAATTAAATTATTTTCAAATCTAGCAGTTATTACACCTACAGATGAATTGCTAAGTCCTAATGATGTGTCAATATATGTTTGAGATGTAGTGGTTTTTGTTCCATCAAAATCCACAATAACTTCATTGTAGTTAATTTCTTTTGTGGCAGTATCTTGAACAAAAACACTTGCAAAAAGACCATTAAAATCAGTATTTGGGAATTGTGCGATTGTAGTTGTTACAATTCCACTAGTTGCACTATCTACTCCTACATTCGATCCAACTAAATCTACTTGTCCAACTGTCTGTGTTCCAATACCAACTAAATCTGAATTAAAATCAATTTTGAGAATTTTAAGATCATGATCTTTGGTAAATTTCTCTGTTGGTGTAAATATAAGATTTTTTTGTCCAGATGAATTTATTTCTGTTGTAAATTCACCTAACTCTAAAGTTGTAAAATCAGTTGTTTTTTCTAGTAAAAATGCATCGTTGGTTGTAGTTAAAGTAATTAATTCTGTAAATTGAACATCAGATGTATCAGGATCAATTATTTGAATTAGATAATTTCCAAAATCCTCTGTCAATTCTTCTATAATTGTGTTATTTTCCTGAAAACCTGTGCTAGAAAATTCTCCACTTATATCATCATGAACTAAAACTCTATTTGTTTTACACCTTGTAAAGTCTGTTAATGTCCTATTTGATAAATCAATGAACTTTGAACTATTTCCTCTTGTTTCAAAATCTCTAACAAAATCAAAATTGTTTATTGCATCAACTCTTTGTTGTTCATCTAAACCTAATACATTTGTTACATCAAGAACAATTAAATCATTTGTTAAAGCAGTAGTACCTATACCAACGGAAACTTGACTTTCAATAGATGTATCTGCGAAATTTTTAAGACCAGCAGGATGAACAAGACGGTTTACGGGATTAACAAATTTATCCCATTCAACTGTACTCTTAATAGTATAAGATAGATTTTGATAGTAATCATTATCTGGTATCACTTGATAATCTTCACTCAATTTACCAATATCATCATTCCAACCATACTCTTGTCTATTAGAGAAGTCTGTTTTGAATTTTGCTTTATTTCCAACTAAACTGGTTATTTCTGCAGAAACATTACTTGATCTTCCTAATATTCTATCTCCTTTTTTGAGATCAAATTTACCATCAACTTTTATATAATCATCTCTTATTTCAACAACTAGTAGATCTGTTTTTATTGAATTAACTAATAAGGTTTCATTTAATTCAAATTCACCTCTCTTTTGTATGGGTTCAATAATAGGATAATTTGATCTATTAATTATTGAGGCATAACCTGATTGGAATGTTTTTGCGATACCAGTATTAGTTGTTAATCCAGATAAATTATATTTAAGTATTGCTTGTGTACCTGCTATAAAATCAGTAATTTCAAAGAATTGATAATTGTAATTCTCTGAATTAAATCCATCACCAACTACAGTGGTATTTGTTGATATTCCACCCTGAGTTGCACCAACACCTACCTCTCCAATTCTTTGAATACCTTCAACAAAAATCTCATCTCCTATAGCGAATGGTTGTGGATCAACAAATCCATTGAATGGAGTTTCTAAGAAACAAGTTACTATTCCAGAAGAACTGGTTTGAACTGAATTAATACCAATACCATTTGAATTATTAATTGCAACAATTTTATGATTTAATGAGTCAAGTCCACTTATAGGTGCAATTACCTTTACATCAGATATTGTCTGATTAGGTGAGATTGGTTGTAATGAAGAATTATCTACAACAACATTTCTTACAGGATTAAAAACAATCAAATTTGGGGCATTTATGTAATTTGTACCACCACTTATAATATTAACACTCTCAATCACATCAAGATTATCAATATTTACAACAGGTGATATGAATGCCTCTGGACTTAAAGTTTTATCTGAAGAATATTCATATCCAATGTCAACAATTCTTACATCATTTATTCTACCTATTGATGTTGATACTCCAATTATATTGGCATTTTTACCATTTGCACTTGCTATAGTTTTAAATTTAGGTAATTTTTTATAATTAAAACCAGGTGAGATTATTTTGAAATCTTTAATTGCACCTTGTACATTTTGTGATCTTGTAGTGTATTCTAATTTTTCACAATCAGTATCTAAGTATGTTGTAAATTCAGGAACTAAAGGAGATATTTTGAATGTTTCATTTGTAACATCAAAGATTTTATATTCACCATTGTAGATACTATCAATAAACCTTATCTCTGCATAATTTTCAACATCAGTGTCTGATGTGCTTATGAAACCACCTTTTGATAATCCATAATATAATCTATTTGGAGTATTTTGTGTATATTGAACCGATAAAGTGGCACCAATTGGATCAGTATTATTAGTACCAATACCTATAGTTCCAACTCCTGTAACATTAAATGTTGTAGAATCTTGAGCACTTAAAAATTCATTTGTTAATTCTTTATCATAAAATAATTTGAAATCAAAATCAGATAAAGTTGTGCTGGATAAACCAAATGTTAATTTTGAATTTTTAACAACATCAATTCTAGGATTTATTAATGAAATGGATTGATTTGCCCCACCAGTATTTGCTGTTATCGAAACTATTCTAACAGGAGTTACATTTAAATCTACTTTTGTTTCAGCAAGTTGGAAATATCTGTCACTAATTTTATTAACGTAATAATCACCTGTAGATAATCCAGTTGCTCCCCCATCATAGAATACTTTATCACCTGTTTTAAATCCATGATCACTTATATCAATTCTATTTGCTTCGACATCTGATGCAGTAAATGCAATGGGATTAATTAATAACTTATCAAATTGAGAATTATAATTTACAGAAATTGATGATGTTGTTCCAATTCCAACTGATAAATTAGGAACTACATTCATTTTTACAATATCACTCTCTTGAAGATTATGTGTAGTTGTATTAGCTGCAGCTACATTAGTTGTAACAAGTGTTGTTACTTTATTGAGATCACCAGTTACTTGTTCGTGATTGCTTGAGAAATAATATAATCCTGATGAAATACCTGTATTTGATCCTTTTGAATAGAAGAATAAACCCTCACTTGTACTTCCTATTCCAACTTTTGTAGTAAGTATACCTACATAATCCTCACCTTTGTTTATGATGTAAACGTCAAGTGAGTTTTGTCCAACATGAGGAATTTTAAATTCTGCTACATTTTGTGTTCTACCAACATCAAATCTATTCGCACCATTATTTTTAAATAAAGTAACTTTCTGACCAGTTTCAAATGGATGATTTGGTAAGTGTATTGTTCTTGTAGGTATTGATAAGTCTTGTACTACTTCTCCAACGATATATTTTACGCTTGTGGCACCACCTGGTGTTGTACCAACACCCACTGATTGAGGTCCGTTAAAGTATACTAAATCATTTATTTTTGACTCAAATTTCTTTGTTTTTACTGGAATATTAATTCTGTTATTTAATACATCAATATTTGATCCTAAAGTATGAGCAATACCAATGCCTCCTCCTTCATTCCTTTGTACTCTGATTACTTTTCTTACATCATAAACATTTAATACTCTTAAAATTTCAGACCCAACTCTCAATGATCCACCAACAGAGACTGTATTTGGAATATCTGTAACGTAAATATCCTCAATAACACCATTAGCATTTCCAACTGCCATAGTTTTTGCTAATCCAATAGTATCTGTAGAAACTCCTATTTTAAATGATCCTGTTAGATTAACTATGCTCGTACTTAATCCAGAAACAGATAAAGAAGTTTGATCGTTTAATTCAAGAAAAGGTAGAACATTCGCTGTTACGTTGTCATTATCTTTCCAAGTAAATACTGCATTTTCAAATTTTTGTAGAGTTGTATCAATTCTTGAAACACCAATACCAACAATTTCATCAACTTTAGCACTAAAACCAGATCCATTTGTACCTGTATTATCAAAAACAGTTATGTCACCAACTTTGTATCCTTCTCCCCCATCAAAAATTGTAATATTATCAATATCTCCTTTTGTTACAGATTCAATTTTTGATATTTGTCTAACAGTTTCATTTGACTCAATTATAAAGTCATTATCACCAAATTCTTCATCAATAAGATAAGGAAGAGTATTTCTTAATAAATTTGAATTATTAAAATCAAAATCATGATTTAAAATTAAATTATCGTTGATTAAAGGAGATCTAAAACTCTTTCCGATAAAATATGGATATGTACCTTCTAATTTTCCAGTAGCTGATGATATGCCCACGGATGCAAAATATGCATAAATTCCATTTGGAAATTCAGGTGTTTTACCAAATCTACCATTGTGTATATCTAAATCACCTGAACCATCAAAAATAAAATCATTAACAAAGAATCCACCTTTAAAACCAGATGGTCTGTTGTTAACTTTTGAAGTATCAAGTTTATAGGAGGAGGATAATATTTTTAAATCAGAATTAATATTATTTGGATCAGAATATCCAAATGGACCATAAATTGGATTTCCGTCATATGCCCATCCAATAATTGGAGAATGTGCGGTTATACTATCAAAATCACCACTTGATTTTATTGTAAAACTATTTTCTAAGGTGGTCGCTACATCTTGAGAATATCCAAGAACACTAAAACCGAAATAATTTTCTCTAGGTGTTAAATTAAAATCACCAAATCTTTCTGCCCTATTTAATTTTAAATTTCTTACTCTTGCTCCAAGAACTCCATTAGACCCTCTTGGTATGACATTGATTTCTGTAGTTGCTGCATTGTATCCTAAACCACTATTAATAATAATCGCTTTAATTATCTGTCCATTTTGAACAACTGGTCTTACAATCGCTCCTGACCCTGTTCCAGCATCCTTTACTTCAATATCAGGTGTAGAGAAATAACCTTCTCCCTTATTAACAACTGCAACATCATCTAATCTACCATTAACAATGACTGGTTTTATCGCACCGTTTATACCATTTAAAATATCTACATCTGGAGTTACTTGATGATTTAAAATTGTAGATCCATAGTCAGTTCCTTCATCATACACATAAGTATCGATTATTTGACCTTTTACAATAGGTGTTAAATTAAATGTGCCAGTAACAGTTGAACCATATGATACTTCAACATTGACTTTTATTTCTGGATATGTAAATGTCTGATATCCTGTTCCAGTTGATCCTAAACTAACAAACTTTCCTCTATTAAAATTACTTAAATTTGTTGCTCCAATTCCAGCATCCGCTAATTTAAATGAATTGTCATTCACCTTCATTACATAATATGATGAAGTTGTGGTCAAACCTTGTATTAATTGTGGAATAGTTGTTCCTATACCTACAGTCGCTGAATACTCAACAATATCACCACTTGAAAAACCATGATCCGTAAATGTTATTGTGTTATATGATGTAGAAATTCCTGTTGGATTAACTCTTAATTTACGATTTGTATAACCAGATCCCTCTTCTAAAACTTTGATAGAGTTAAGTGTTGTTCTATTCTCTGTTCTAAATCGATGTATTCCACTAGCTCCAGTGTCTGTAGATAGACCAACTGTATTAATACCTGCTATACCTGCTAGAGCATCTTCTTTCGTGTTAAATATTCTAACTGTTGTTGGGTTTACAACTCTAACAAAATAGGGATCACCGTCTGATAATGTGCCTTTGATAGTATTGCTAGGATCATATGCGTCTCCTATACCTATAGGTGGATTATTATTTGCACTGTAATATACTAACTGTCCATTCTCTAAATTATGATCATCCTTAAAAGTAATAGTTTCATCATTAATATCAATTCCTCCATTGAAAAAGATATCTCTACTATCGAAATTTATAAATCTATTTCTTATACCAACCACTGGTTGAAGAACAGCTCCTGTTCCATTACCACCTGTAACAGAAACACTCTTAACAGACTCAATATCAAAATTTTGAGGATCAACTAGAATTTCTTTGACGCTACCACTTACAACAGGTTGAACTAATGCAGTTGTCCCTGATGATTTTTCAACACTTATTGAAGGTGGATTAATAACATCATAATCTCTTCCACCGTTTAAAACATCTACTGACTCTAAATTACCGAAGTAAATTATATCATCTGATATTGGTGATCTAATTTGCACACCATCTCTTAATATACCAATATCATTAGTTGGTGTTTCGTGTTTAGAAGATATGAATAAATTTTGTGATAAAGGTATTCTTCTTAAAACTCTATCTGATTGTAATTTTCTATCTGCGTGTGATTGTAAAATAAAAGTATGATCTTCAGTTGCATGTTTAATAGTTATTTGAGATCCAATTGAAATAACAGAAGTGGTTGAACCAGTAAATGTGACTAATCCAGTATTAGTATCAAAATCTGTGATTGTTGCGTTAGACGGTATACCAGTGCCTAATATTAAATCATTTACAACCACATTATCAAGATTATTTAAAATTACTGTTGATACACCAACTACAGTTGATACACCTGCTACAACCTTAATACTCTTTGTTTCGCCAAGTTGCACGGTGCTTGCTGTGCCAATTTGACTGCGTGATTGATATAATGCTACTTTTGATATATTTGATCCTACAGCAGGGGTTATTGGATCAACATAATAAATTCTACCAGACTCTAAACCAACTATAACATTTGTTTTAGGAGAATAGATAATAGCATCTCCTTGTATAAATTTAATATTTTGATTGGAGGGTGGTGAGAATTGAATAAAATTAAATTTATCTGTTAGTATATTTTTACCGTCTAAACTAATACCACTGGAAATTTCCTTTATTGTTTCACTTGTGATGTTATAATTTGGAAGTGAATTTGATGCAACATAACCATCAGAGTTTCCATCACTGTATACGTTCAATACATCAGATATTAATACATTATTTCCCTGTTCTATTTCTACCCCACTACTTGTTGCAGTCTCAATTACTCTTCTTATATCATATAGTTGATTAGATATCGTAGTAAAACCAACAACATTATCAACCGTAATCTGATTTAAATTATTATCAATGGATTTTATAATCCCAGTTCCTTCAATAACTTGTTGATTTCTTTTTAATATCTGAAATGAATCACCTACTTTTAAGTTTGATTGGTTAATTGGTGCTCTAAAGGTATAAGTTGTACCCAATACATCAATTTGAAATCTTGATGATGTATTATATTTCCAAGAATTAGCGAATATTTCTTTATAATTTGAATTGTCAGTTGGAATTTTTTCACCAACGTTTTTAACAAAAATATTTTCACCTTCATTAACAAGACTAACATCTGATATGGTCTGTAATTCAGAGAGAACTCCTGTTATTCTAAGATCAACTCTCTTTGATAAATCACCATTCTCAAAACCAAATATAGTTTCATTTGCTCTAATATCATCAGCTGTGTTTAATTTAACTCCTATACCAGTGCATCCAAAAAATTGGTTAATTGTTTTAGATGTATAATCAATAGTATTCTGTCCACTTATAATTGTTCCTGTCGCCCCAAACCCTACTGTTGAGTCAACTGATATAACATCACCATTAACTGCAACATCCTTTAATATCTTTGTTTTACCTGGTACTGTAAAAACACCTTCAATTAAGTCACGATCACTAAATCCAACAAATAATGAAATTTTATAATATGTTTTCTGATCTCTTTTTAATATTTCAACTTCAGATACGGATGCGTTTGTAGATGTATCTGTTGATTTAAATATAGTCTGACCAACTAAGTTTTGTGGATCTCTTTCAGATGAAATTAAATCAGCAACGATGACTTCACGACGAATAAATTCAGCACCTGATGGTTTGATTAAGTTCCCTTCAAGATCAAGTATTGTTGTTTCAACACCATAAAGAACTTTAAATAATATTCTTACTGATTCTTCAATTCCTTTTGACTGATAAAATGAACGAGCAAATTTTACAAAGTTACCTACATCTAAATCTGTATCAAAATCATTATTTTCTAAACCTGGTAAAAATGTTTTTTTAAGTTTCTTATAAAATTCTTGTAAAAATAATACCGATAAATTAGTGATTTCACTACCAGTAGTATGAGATGCTGCAGTCGTATCCTCAAAAACTAATTTTTCTTCATTAATATTAAGTAGTGAAGAAGATACACCAACATTATAACCTGTTATTCCACTAAATCCACGAATACATCCAGTGAAAGAAGTTGAGGTAATACCAGTATAAGAGATGATTTCATCATCTATTTTAAGCAGACCGTATTCTGATGGAAAACCTTTTGTGCTTTCAACAGTTATAACAGTATCGGTTGATGAAATTTCAGATAAGATACTTGATGTTCCAACAATCACCTCTGGGACAAGATTGTCAGATTTTAAATATTGGTCAAAATTTGTAATGAGATCACTAGGACCACCTTGGAATTCTTGTGAAATATAATATTGTTTTAAAAACTCAGCAGCATTCGGAAAATCACTCACCAAAAACTCTGGCAACTGATTCTCAATGATAGTGTTAACACTTATTCTTTTGTCAATTTGTGACATAAATTATTTCCTCTCTAAATCTCCATTCGAGTAACTAGAAGTGTAATAATCTCTTGTAAATACGACACCTGAAACATCTTCACCTGAAGCGATTACATCCTTAAACGTATTTATTGTGCTTTTTGAA
>MDTD01068051.1_pt1 | contig 13314 bp, 12 predicted proteins | sample 811221 | NCBI WGS metagenome assembly MDTD01 (sample SAMN05326646, study PRJNA326480) | marine metagenome | isolation source: seawater | place: Pacific Ocean: South West | collected 2011
AAAAAATAAAAAAAGTTTTAGAAAATTACAATCAATCACTTTTAAAAAATACTAATAAAATAATAAAAGAAAATTTAAAAGATATTAAAAATGTTAAAAGAAAACATTTGGTTGACAGACTTGTTTTAAATAAAAAAAGAATTGAAGGTATTAGACATTCAATAAATGAAATAGCTAAGTTTAAAGATCCAGTTGGAAGAGTTTTGGAAACATGGCGTAGACCAAATAATTTGACAATTAAAAAAGTGACAACCTCAATTGGTGTTATAGGTGTAATATATGAAAGCAGACCTAATGTAACTGCTGATGTTGCTGCATTATGTTTAAAATCAGGAAATTGTTCTATCTTAAGAGGTGGGTCTGAAGCTTTTAATTCAAACAGATTATTGGCTAATTTATTCAGAGATAATTTGAGAAAAAATAATATCAATCAAAACTGTGTTCAGTTTATTGAGAATAAAGATAGAAAAATAGTTGATCAACTATTATCAAAAATGAGTGCCTACATAGATGTAATTGTGCCAAGAGGAGGGAAAGGACTTGTGGCGAAAGTGCAAAAATTTTCAAAAATACATGTTATTGGACATCTTGAAGGATTATGCCACATTTATGTTGATAAAACTGCAAATATAAAAATGGCAAAAAATTTAATTATTAATGCAAAAATGAGAAGAACAAGTATTTGCGGGGCAGTTGAAACACTTCTGATAGAAGAAAAAGCTTTAAACACACATGCTAAGGAAATAATAAATGCTCTTTTAGATTCAGGCTGTGAAGTTAGGGCTGATAAAAAAGTTAATAAATTTTTTAATGGAAAATTAAAAAAGACCGTAGAAAAAGATTGGATAACAGAATATCTGGATGCAATTATTTCAGTCAAAGCAGTTAAAGATGTTAATGGTGCTGTCGAACATATTTTGAAGTATGGCACAATGCATACTGATAGTATTATTACAAACAATAAAAAAAATGCCAAAGTTTTTTTAAGTGGAGTAAATAGCTCAATAGCAATGCATAATGTTTCGACTCAATTTGCTGATGGTGGGGAATTTGGTTTTGGTGGTGAAATTGGTATCTCTACTAATAAACTTCCGCCAAGGGGTCCTGTGGGAATAAATCAATTAACATCGTATAAATATCTTGTTACTGGAAAAGGAATTGTTAGACCTTAGTTGATGGCAAGTATCCAAAAAAAATACATTGGTTTATTAGGCGGCAGTTTTGATCCTGCACATAAGGGACATTTAGGTATATCAAAAGTTGCTTTAAAAAAATTAAAATTAAAACAAATTTACTGGGTTGTTACAAAAAAAAATCCCTTCAAAAATAAATCTTTTTATTCTTTGGATGAGAGGATAAGATATGCAAAAAAAATAACTAAAACTCAAAAAAAAATTAAAATAGTTTATTTAGATAATATTATAAGATCTTCAAAAATTATTGATGTAATTAATTACTTTTTAAAAAAAAATAAAGTCAAAAATATTTACCTTATGGTTGGATCTGATAATTTAATAAGATTTCACAAGTGGAAAAGCTGGAAAAAAATAGTAAAAATTGTAAAATTAATAGTTTTTTCTAGAAGAGGATATGATAGAAAAGGAATGAAATCAATTGTGTCTAAAAATTTTAAAAATAGAATTATCTTTTTAAAAAACAAGCCGATATATATATCATCAACAAAATTAAAAAAGCGGGCAAAATTATATATTTAATGGGAATCATTGAAATTAAAAATTATATTAAAAAAATATTAGATGATAATAAAGCTCAAAATATAACGTGCATTGACTTAAAAAATAAATCATACATAGCAGATTATATGATTCTAGCTTCTGGAACATCCTCAAGACATTTACAAGCATTGTCTGAAATCCTTGTAACACAATTAAAAAAGCTAGGAATAGACAATTGTCGTATTGAGGGAAAAGATAGCAGCGACTGGAAATTAGTTGATACTCAAGATGTAATAATTCATATATTTCATCCTGAAAAAAGAGAGTTTTACGACTTAGAAAAAATGTGGTCTGAAGAAATACCAAAAGAGAAAGCTATGATATGAGAAAGATTTTAATTGTTATACTTGCGCTAATTTTAATTTCGCCTGTAGCTCATTCTCAAAACAATCTTTATCAAAAAATTGACCTTTTTGGTGAGGTTTTAGAAAATATAAAAAAGGAATATGTAGATGACGTTGATCAAGCTGAAATAATGGACTCTGCAATTAATGGAGTACTTCAATCTCTTGATCCTTACTCTGCATATATGAGTCCAGAACTTTTTAAGGAAATGCAAACTGATACAAAGGGAGAGTTTGGAGGTTTGGGAATAGAAATTGGAATGGAAGCTGGCGTGGTAAAAGTAATTTCGCCTATAGACGATACACCAGCTGCTAAAGCCGGTATAAAAGCAGGGGATTACATTGTAAAAATAGGTGGGGAGCAAGTACAAGGTAAATCTCTATTAGAAGCTGTAAAATTAATGAGAGGTCCAGTAGGATCATCGATTGATTTGACCGTCAGGAGAAAAAACATAAAAAAACCTCTAGAGTTTAAAATAGTAAGAAAAATAATAGAAGTGCAATCGGTAAGCTCAAAAGTAATTGGTGAGAGAAAAAATTTAGGATACATCAGATTAAAATCTTTCAATGAGAACAGTGATAAACAATTTTTAAAATCTGTAAAAGAGTTTGAAAAGAATTCAAAAGTAAAAGGATATGTACTAGATCTTAGGAATAATCCTGGAGGATTATTAACGCAAGCAATAAATATTACAGATTTTTTTTTAGAGGATGGTGAAATAGTCTCTACTAAAGGTAGAAAGATTTCAGAGACTAGAAAGTTTTTTGCAAGAAAAGGTGATGAGACAAAGGGTAAACCTATTGTGGTATTAATTAATAACGGATCAGCCTCTGCTTCAGAAATTTTTGCTGGAGCCTTAAAAGATCACAAAAGAGCGATTATTTTAGGAGAAAGCTCTTATGGTAAAGGCTCTGTGCAATCAATTATTCCTTTAAGAAATGGTGGAGGCATGAGATTGACTATATCAAAATATTATCTCCCTTCTGGCAAATCCATATCTGAAGTTGGTGTTACTCCAGATATACTAGTTGAAGAAGAAGGAGATGATTTTCTTATTAATTCAGATAAAGACAATCAACTCAATTACGCGATAAAGCTTTTCAATTCTTAATTTATGAGTGGTCAAAAACTTCCAATGAGAGATGGTGTTGGGGTTATAGTTTTAAATAATAAAAATGAAGTCTTTGTAGGAAAAAGAAAAGATAATCCAATTGATAAATGGCAGATGCCTCAAGGAGGTATTGACTTAGGAGAAAACTATATCGCTGCCATGAAAAGAGAGCTTTTTGAGGAAACAAGCATAAAAAATATTAAATTATTAAAAGAGATAGATGGTTTTTTTGAATACGAACTTCCTAAAAAATTAGTAGGTATAATTTGGAGAGGAAAGTTCAGAGGTCAAAAACAAAAATGGTTTATAGTAAGATTTACAGGTAACGAAAAAGAAATAAATTTAAATACAAAAAATCCTGAATTCATTGAGTGGAAATGGATATCGCCAGAAAAACTTCCAGAAGTTATCGTAGATTTTAAAAAAGAAATGTATCTGAGGCTTTTAAATAATATTAAAGTCTTTATCGACTAAGATTTTTTAATGTTTCAATTTTGTAGGATAACAAATATTTTTCCTTATCAGTGGAATCATTATTACCTATTATTTTTTCAGACTCATTAATTAAGGTATCAATATAATTTTTATCAATACTAGAAATTTCTTTTGCGGTTGAAGTTAATATTAAAAGATTATTATTTATAAATTCCACAGTACCTTCTTCAACAAAAAAAATTTTTTCATTTTCATTTTTAACTTTTATCAATCCTGGTCTTAAAAAAGTTATAAAAGGAATATGATCTTTCAAAATTCCCATTTCTCCCTCATATGATGGTAAAATTACTTCATCTGCCTCTGCTTTTAAGACTGCTTTTTCAGGAGATATTATTTCTAATCTAAATCTTTCAGACATTATTTGCTTTCAACAGCTAATTTTTCTGCTTTTTCTAATACTTCCTCTATCCCGCCTACCATATAAAATGCTGCTTCAGGTAAGTGGTCGTATTCTCCTTTGCAAATTGCATCAAAACCTTTAATAGTGGCGTCCAAATCCACTAATTTTCCAGGAGAACCAGTAAATACTTCAGCAACAAAAAATGGCTGGGATAAAAATCTTTGAATTTTTCTAGCTCTTGCAACAGTCAATTTATCTTCCTCTGAGAGCTCATCCATTCCTAGTATGGCTATGATATCTTGTAGAGATTTATAGGCTTGAAGAATTCTTTGCACATCTCGAGCGACTCTATAGTGTTCCTCACCAACTATTCTTGGATCTAATATTCTTGATGTTGAGTCTAAAGGATCTACTGCAGGATAAATTCCAATTTCAGCAATTTGCCTAGATAAAACTGTTGTTGCATCTAGATGTGAAAAAGATGTAGCTGGAGCAGGGTCTGTTAAATCATCAGCTGGTACATAGATAGCTTGTACAGATGTAATGGACCCTTTATCGGTCGATGTTATTCTTTCTTGAAGGTTTCCCATGTCTGTAGCAAGCGTTGGTTGGTAGCCAACGGCTGAGGGTATTCTACCTAATAACGCAGAAACTTCTGAGCCAGCTTGTGTAAATCTAAATATATTATCAACGAAGAAAAGAACATCTTGACCCTCTTTGTCTCTAAAATATTCTGCCACAGTAAGCCCTGTAAGAGCAACACGGGCTCTTGCTCCCGGTGGCTCATTCATTTGTCCATAAACTAAAGCAGCTTTTGAACCTTTACCTTCTGTTTTGATAACTCCCGATTCAATCATTTCATGATAAAGATCGTTACCCTCTCTAGTTCTCTCCCCAACACCTGCAAAAACCGAAAATCCTCCGTGCGCTTTTGCAATATTATTAATTAATTCCATTATAGTCACAGTTTTCCCAACTCCCGCTCCTCCAAATAATCCAATCTTACCGCCTTTCGCGTACGGAGCTAGCAAATCTATTACCTTAATCCCGGTCACAAGCTGTTCAGTTTCAGTTGCTTGATCTGTAAACTTTGGAGCAGATCTATGTATTGGCCATTTTTCTTTAGTTTTTACATCTCCTTTTTCATCAATCGACTCTCCCACAACGTTAATAATTCTACCTAAAGTTTCCGGACCTACAGGCACGCTTATTGGGGATCCAGTATTAATTACCTCATCACCTCTTTTTAAACCTTCTGTAGCATCCATCGCGATAGTTCTCACATCATTCTCACCTAAATGCTGAGCAACTTCCAAGATTAATTTATTTCCAGAATTTTCAACTTCAAGCGCAGTATAAATCTCAGGTAAATCACTATCAAAATTTACATCTACAACTGCTCCGATAATTTGAGTTATTTTTCCTTTTTTGTTCATGTTTATAAGCTTTCTGCTCCCGATATTATTTCTATTAGCTCTTTCGTTATTGAAGCCTGTCTGCTCCTGTTGTAATTAATCGTTAGTTTATCAACTAAATCTCCAGCATTTCTTGTGGCATTATCCATTGCTGTCATCCTCGAACCCTGCTCACTTGCTGCATTTTCCAAAAAAGCTTTAAAAATTTGTGTAGATATATTTTTTGGAAGTAAATCTCGTAAAATTTCATCTTCGTCTGGTTCAAATTCATAAGATATATTATCTTCTGCTTTTGTTTTATAAGATTTATTCTCGATTGGTATTATTTGTTGTGATTGGGGAATTTGGGTTATGACATTTTTAAAATTATTATAAAATAAGATACATTTATCAAATTCATTTTTATTAAATAAATTTATTATCTCATTACCAATTATCTCAGCCTCATGAAAAGAAATTTGTTTTTTTTCCTTAAAGCTAAATTTTTTTATTATATATTTTCCAAATTCTCGTTTAATTTGATCTAGTCCTTTAGATCCAACTGTAATAATTTTTAAATCTTTTTCCTCACTAAGAATTTTTTTAAAATTTGATTTTGCTAGTTTACAAATATTTGTATTAAATCCCCCGCATAATCCTCTGTCAGCAGTTAATACTACACATAAATAAGTTTCATCTTTTCCTGTACCAACAAGAAGCTTTGGAGCATTATTAGGATCATTAATAGATTTTGTAAGATTTAAAATAATATTTTGCATCTTTTGACTATAAGGACGCCCTTTTTCAGCATTCTCTTGAGCTTTTCTAAGTTTTGCTGCTGCAACCATTTTCATCGCTTTTGTTATCTTTTGAGTAGATTTTACACTCTTAATTCTTTTTTTTAAATCATCTAAGCTTGGCATTACTTGATTACCTTTTTATGCTCTTCAATTATTTTGATTAAAAGTTTTTCTGTATCTTCATCTAGTTTTCCAGAAGATTGAATAGCATCAATAATTTCGGGATTTTCAGTTTTTATTTTCTCAACAATATCTTTTTCGAATGATTTAATCTTACCTAACTCTATATCATCTAAATAACCTTTAACACCTGTGAAAACTGATATAACTTGCTCTGCAACTGTCATTGGAGAATATTGATCTTGTTTTAAAAGCTCTGTTAATTTCGCACCCCGGTTAAGCAGTTGTTGGGTTGAGGCATCTAAATCTGATCCAAACTGTGCAAAAGCGGCCATTTCTCTATATTGAGCAAGTTCTAACTTAATAGAACCTGCAACTTTCTTCATAGCTTTAGTCTGAGCTGCGGAGCCAACTCTTGATACAGAAAGACCTACATTCACTGCTGGACGAATTCCTTGGTTAAACAATTCAGTTTCTAGAAATATTTGTCCATCTGTAATAGATATCACGTTTGTTGGAATATATGCTGAAACATCCCCTGCTTGTGTCTCAATAATTGGTAGAGCTGTTAATGAGCCTCCTCCACTTTTATTATTTAACTTAGCTGCTCTTTCTAATAACCTACTATGTAAATAAAATACGTCTCCAGGATATGCTTCTCTACCTGGTGGCCTTCTTAATAATAAAGACATTTGTCTATAAGCAACTGCTTGTTTTGATAAATCATCATAAACAATTAAAGCGTGCATTCCATTGTCTCTAAAATATTCACCTATTGTGCATCCTGTGTATGGAGCTAAAAACTGAAGTGGTGCTGAATCTGACGCTGTTGCAGCAACAATTGTAGTATATTTTAATGCACCAGCTTCTTCCAAAGTTTTTGTAATCTGCGCTACTGTGGATCGTTTTTGGCCAATCGCCACATAAACACAGTATAATTTTTTCTTTTCATCAGATGATTCATTAATTTTTTTTTGATTTATTATCGCATCAATAGCCACCGCAGTTTTACCTGTTTGTCTATCTCCAATTATTAGCTCTCTTTGTCCTCTTCCGATTGGAATAAGAGAGTCTATTGATTTTAAACCTGTTTGCATTGGCTCATTTACTGATTGTCTTGGAATAATACCTGGGGCTTTTACTTCCACACGTTTTCTATTTTTTGCTGAAAGAGATCCTTTACCATCAATTGGATTTCCTAATCCATCTACTACCCTTCCTAATAATTCTTTGCCAACCGGTACATCTACGATGGCATTAGTTCTTTTAATAGTATCGCCCTCTTTAATATTTCTATCATCACCAAAAATTACTACACCAACGTTATCATTTTCTAAGTTTAAAGCCATTCCTTTAGAACCATCTTCGAACTCTACCATTTCACCAGCCTGAACGTTGTCTAGTCCATAAACTCTAGCAATACCATCTCCAACTGACAGAACTTTTCCTATTTCAGAAACTTCGGCTTTTTCACCAAAATTTTTAATTTGATCTTTTAATAATTTTGTAACTTCTGAAGGATTTATGGTCATTTTAATTTTCTAACATTGCCTTTTCATATTTTTTCAATTTATTTTTAATTGAAGTATCAACCATAAAACTACCTAATTGAAGTTTTAATCCTCCAATAAGTTCTTCGTCTACTTTGTAATCAAATTTAAGAGTAGATCCCATTGAGTTTGATAAATCTTTACTTATTTCGTTAAGTTCAGACTCAGATAATTTTTTTGAGGAAATTAATGATGCTTTTATTTCACCTCTTTTTGTTGAACAAAGTCTTAAAAAATTTTCGAATATCTTTTTCACAAAAAATATTCTTCTTTTTTGGATTAGTAGTAGTAAAAAATTTTTTAAATTTTTTGAAAAACCCAACTTCTCTGATAGCAGATTTAACACTTCGTTTTGTTGGATAATACTTTGAGTTGGATCTTTTATAAAATTTTTAAAGTCTAAACTTGTGTTTAATAATAATTGAAAATTTTTAATATCTTTTTCAGCTTTTTCTAATTCATTAGATTCTTTCAGAACTTCAAATAAAGCGCGTGAATACCTTTCTGAAGTTTCAGTAGAGAAAGATTTATTTGAGCTCATTTTTAATTATTAGAGTTATAGTGAAATTATGTTGAGGTCGTATCATAAGAGAATAACTTGATCAAGTTAGCAATTTTGAACTTAAGCGAAGTTAATAGGATCTACATCAACCGTAAGTTTAATTTTTGACGAAATTTTAAGGCCATTTAGTACTTTTGTGATTTTTTTTTGCATTAAAATCTGGTTATTAAATCTAATCAATAATCTTGATCTGAAATTTTTTTTTATTTTTAATAAAGGCGAGTCAACAGGTCCAAAAATCTCTAAATCATTTATTTGCTTTAACTTTATTTTAATTTCTCTAGCACCTTGAAGACTTAAGCCACGGTCTTTAGATGAAATGATAATAGCGATTAACCTTTTAAAAGGAGGTAATTTATTTTTTTGTCTTAATATTAATTCGTTTTTCAAAAGTTGTTCAGATTTATTCTTTATTAAATTATTAAGAGTTTTATCGGTAGGGGTCAAAGTCTGATAAATTATTAATGACTCAGAGCTAAAGCGTCCAGCTCTACCACTTAATTGATGATATAATTGAATATTTTTTTCAGTTGTTCTTAAATCATATCCTCTACCTGAAAAATCTGCATCGACTACAACTATACAATTTAATTTAGGAAAATTAAATCCTTTTGAAATCATTTGTGTTCCAATTAAAATATCAGTTTTATTTTCTTTTATTTCCTTAAAAAGATTTTTTATTTTTTCTTTTTTATTTAGATAGTCGCTCGCAAATATACTAATTTTTTTTTCCGGGAATAATTCTCTTACCTCCTCAAATATTTTTTCTACCCCAGGTCCGTACATAATAAACTCACATTTACCTTCTGATTTACATTGACTCACTATTTTTTTTTCTAGTGAACAATGATGGCATATGGCTTTATTTTTAAGTTTATGAAATGTTAAATATAAAGAACAATTTGGACAAGTCTGTTTGTAACCACATTTTTTACAAACCAAATATGGAGCAAAACCTCTACGATTTATAAAAAAAAGAACTTGTTCTCTCTTTTTTAAATAGTTCTTAATCAAGTCTAATGTTTCATAGGAAATAAATTTATTTTTAGTCTTTTTAATATTTAAATTAATTATCTTTGTTTCTGGTAAAGGAAAATCATTAAATCTTTTAAAAATTTTAATATGCCTATATTTTTTGTTGTTTATATTATGAAATGTTTCTACTGAGGGAACAGATGTAACTAAGTGAATTGGAATTTTTTCAAAACTCGCTCTTGAAATAGCCATGTCTCGCGCGTTGTAAATCACACCTTCATCTTGTTTGTAGGAAACGTCGTGTTCTTCATCAACAATAATAACTCCGAGCTTTTTAAAGGGTAGCAATAAAGCTGACCTAGCCCCGATCACCACTTTTATTTTATTATTTATCACTCCTTTCCAAATAATTCTTTTCTGCTTTGGTGTTATTTTTGAATGCCAAATAGAGGGCTCAAAACCAAAGAACTCCTCAAATCTAAATTTAAAATCATTTGTTAAAAATATTTCTGGTAACAAAATCAAAGCCTGCTTATCATTTTCAATTATCTTTTTAATTCGTTCAAAATATACTAAGGTTTTTCCAGATCCAGTGGTTCCTTGTAAAACTGATACATCAAATTTATTATTTATTTTTTCTAAAAATTTCAGAGCATTACTTTGTTCTTGATTTAATTTGAAATTTTTTTTTTTAGTTTTTTTAATTTGAATTATTTCATCACTTATTTTGATAAATTTACTTATTCCTCCTATTGCCATTTTTAATACTAGTCCGATGGGCACAATATTGTACAATGAAAACCATTCAATAAACTCAACTAGTCTCTTGTCTATTGAATGCTCTGATATATATTTAATATCTTTTAATTTTATATTATCAGGCTCAGCGTAATTGCTCTTCCAAATAACTCCGATTTCTTTTTTTGTGCCGAATGGAACTTCAACTAAGTCTCCTATTTTCCCATCACTTTTAAGATTATAAGTAAATGGGAAATCAAAAACTTTTGGCAATAGAACTTGCACTTTCATGTATTTATAGTAGTAGAATTTAATTTAATTAAAAATGAATTGGTCTTTTATCAACAGCTAATGCAGCTTCTTTTATAGCCTCAGTATGAGTGGGATGCGCATGACAAGTTCTTGCAATATCTTCAGAACTTGCGCCGAACTCCATTGCTAAAGCCATTTCTGCAATCATGTCTCCACAATGTGGGCCAATAATATGTACACCCAAAACCTTATCAGTTTTACCATCAGCTAATATTTTTACAAATCCATCTGTTTCATTATTTACTTTTGCCCGAGAATTTGCCAAGAAAGGAAACTTACCAACTTTGTAAGGTCTACTTTCACTTTTCAACTGCTCCTCGGTTTTCCCAACTGTTGCGACCTCTGGCGAAGTATAAATAACTCCAGGAATTACATCATAGTTTACATGACCAGCTTGACCTGCCAAAATTTCCGCGACCGCAATTCCTTCTTCTTCAGCCTTATGGGCTAACATTGGTCCTTTAATTACATCTCCAATCGCATAAATATTTTTAATTGATGTTTGTAATTTTTCATTTACCTCAATCCTTCCCTTATTGTCTTTTTTTATTCCTACTTTCGTTAAATTTAGACCCTCTGTGTAAGGTTTTCTGCCCACCGAAACTAGTACTTTTTCAAATTCCATCTGTTCCTCCTTGGAATTTTCAATATTTGTAAAATTAATTGATACACCGGTACTAGAATTTTTTACATTGTTAACTTTCGACTTCATTTTAAATTTAATACCTTGTTTTGTTAATATCTTTTTAAATTCATTTGAAATTTCTCGATCCATTCCAGGCGTTATGTGTTCAAGATACTCAATTACTGTAACTTCTGATCCTAGTCTTGACCATACAGAACCCATCTCTAACCCAATATAACCACCACCAATTACTGCAAGTTTTTTTGGAACCTTTTTTAATGACAAAGCCCCAGTTGAGGAAATTATATTTTTCTCATCTATTTGTATTCCTGGTAGCGAAGATACAGTTGAACCGGTTGCTATAACAATATTTTTCGCTTTATAGTTTGTTTTTTTGTCATTATCATAAACAACTATATCGTTTTGTGAGAATAAAACTCCCTTTCCTTTTAAATAAGTAACTTTATTTTTCTTAAATAAAAATTCTACGCCTTTGGTTAGAACTTGTACTGATTTACTCTTATTAGACATCATCTTTTCAATATTGAGCTTAATCCCTTCAATCTCGATACCTTGCTGGTTAAAATCTTTTTTTGCTTTTTGAAAATTTTCAGACAAATTCAACAAACTCTTTGAGGGAATACAACCAACATTTAAACAGGTCCCTCCCAATGTACCTCTTGATTCTACACAAGCAGTTTTTAAACCTAGTTGGGCAGCTCTAATAGCGCAAACGTAACCACCAGGCCCTCCTCCAATTACGACTAAATCAAAATCATTCATGACTAAATATTTAAAAAAAGCCTTTTAGGTTGCTCTAAAGATTCTTTTACAATTTTTAAAAAAGAAACTGCATCTTTTCCATCAATTATTCTATGATCATATGATAAAGCTAAATACATTACTGGCCTAACTTCTACATTGCCGTCAACAGCTAATGGTCTATTTACTATGTTATGCATGCCAAGAACTGCAGATTGAGGTGGGTTTAAAATTGGTGTAGAGAGCATTGATCCATAAATACCACCATTAGTAATTGTAAAAGTTCCACCTTGTAAATCTTCAATAGTTATTTTACCGTCTCTTGCTTTTTGACCCAAATCTCCAATATTTTTTTCAATATCTGCAAATGACATTTCATCCGTTTGTCTTAAAACTGGAACAACTAAACCTCTATCAGTTCCTACTGCAATGCTAATGTTATAATAATTTTTGTAAACTATTTCCTCTCCTTGAATTTCTGCGTTTATCGCGGGATAATTTTTTAAGCCAATTACACTTGCTTTCACAAAGAAAGACATAAAACCAAGTTTTACCCCATAATTGTTGAGAAATTCTTCTTTGTATTGATTTCTCATAGCTATAACCTCACTCATATCAACCTCATTAAATGTTGTAAGCATCGCAGCGTTTTCTTGTGCTTCTTTAAGTCTTTTAGCTATAGTTAATCTTAATCTTGTCATTTTAACTCTCTCTTCTGGACCATACTTTATTTTTCTTTCTGAAGGAGAAGGTTTAGATCCCATTAGATTCATTATGTCTTCTTTTAAAATTACTCCGTTTTTTCCTGTGCCATGAATTTTATTAATATCTAATTTAGACTCTGAAGCCATTTTTCTTGCAGCTGGAGATATATTATTTTGATGTTTAACGTGTCTTGATTTTTTTTCTATAACCTTTTCTTCGTGGGCTTGGTCTAAAATAAGCGGTGCTTCTTCCACATCAACGCTTTCTTGCTCCAATTTTAAGATTGGCTCATCAAATTTTTCTTTAGATTTTTTTGCTGTTGGTTTTTTTTTCTCTGTATCAAATATTTTTGGTTTATTCCCAGTATCTTTTTTTGGAGGATTATAATTTTTTATTTCTTTTGTGCTACTTGCTGTTTGATTATTATCTATTGTTCCTAATAATGATCCAACGTTGACTGTTTCGCCCTCTTTTACATCAATAGTACCTAAAAATCCATTAGCTGGTGCTGGCACTTCAACATTTACTTTATCAGTTTCTAGTTCTACTACTGGCTCATCTATATTGACTTTATCACCTTGTGATTTAAGCCACTTAGATACTGTTGCTTCCGTGACTGACTCACCCAAAGTAGGGACTGTTATTTTTTCTGACATTTAATCTTTAAGTATCTTTTCTAATATTTCTTTTTGTTGTGCAAGATGTTTGTTAGCATTTCCAGTCGCAGTAGAAGAAGATGCCTTT
>MDTD01112531.1_pt1 | contig 13314 bp, 7 predicted proteins | sample 811221 | NCBI WGS metagenome assembly MDTD01 (sample SAMN05326646, study PRJNA326480) | marine metagenome | isolation source: seawater | place: Pacific Ocean: South West | collected 2011
GGAGCTGGAGCTCGAGGGGGCGGGAGAGGAGGCGGTGGAGGCGTTCAGGGAGGTGTTTGAGGCGTTTCGCGCGCGAGGGTCGAGCGGCGGGGACGTCGGGACGAGCGACGTCGACGCGAGCGGGGACGGCGACGAAGGGGACGCGGAGGACGACGGGAAGGATGGTGTCGGCGGGGAGGGCGAGGGTGAGGGCGAGGGTGAGGACGGGATGTCGAATAAACGGCGAAAAGAGTTGCGACGGATGAAGGTGGCCGAGCTCAAGCAATTCTGCGCGAAACCCGAGGTGGTGGAGGTGTGGGATTCGAGCGCGCACGATCCGCGGTTGTTGGTGTCGATCAAGGCGCATCGAAACACGGTGCCGGTGCCGAGACATTGGAGTCAAAAGCGTGCGTTTTTACAGGGGAAACGCGGTATCGAAAAGCCGCCGTGGGAACTTCCGGATTTCATTCGCGCCACGGGCATTCAAAAGATTCGAGACCACTACGCGGAGAAGGAGGAGGCGAAATCGTTGAAACAAAAGGCGAAGGACACGAAGACAGCAAAGCTAGGGAGGATCAACATCGATTACCAAGTCTTACACGACGCCTTCTTCGTGTACCAATCCAAACCGCGCATGTCCAAAGTCGGAGATTTGTACTACGAGGGTAAAGAGTACGAAGTCGCCGTCGGTCGAAAGCCCGGAAAATTGAGCGAAGAGCTGAAATCCGCGCTCGGTGTGACGGACAACGGTCCACCGCCGTGGTTGATCAACATGCAGCGGTACGGACCGCCGCCGAGTTACCCGCACCTGCGCGTGCCGGGTCTCTCGGCGCCGATTCCCGCCGGAGCGCAATTCGGCTACCACCCGGGCGGATGGGGGAAACCACCCGTGGACGAGCTCGGCGTTCCGATCTACGGCGACGTCTTCGGAAACGCCAAGACAAAGGCGAGAGCGTCGACGCCGTACGACGTCGCGGTGGATAGGACGAAGCTCTTCGGTGAGATTGACGAAGATTACGAAGACGAAGACGAGAGCGAAGACGAAGCCGCCGCCGAGGACGTCGACGCGACGCCCGCCGAGGACGCCGAGGAAGACGTCGAGGAAGACGCCGACGGCACCGAATCCACGCTTCCACCGGGCGCGGAGACGCCGGACGTGTTGGACCTACGAAAGAAATCCGACGGGCCAAAGTCTCTGTACACGGTGTTGCCGTCCAAGGAGAGCTCCGTCGGCGCCGACCAACTCGTCGGCTCGTCGCACACGTACGTGGTTCCCACCGACGGCGACGAACGGCCGAAGCGCAAGACCCGCGCGGGCGTCGAGGTCACCCTCGACGCCGACGCGCTCGGAGACGAGGGTTTACAGGACGAGGCGGCGATTCGCGCCGCGTACGAGGGCACCGTCGCCGAGGAGCGCGCCGCCGCCGCGGGCGAAGATTTTTCCGACATGGTGGCCGATCACGCGCGCGCGCAGAAGCGCAAGGCGAAGGACAAGAAAGGAAGCGACGCGAAAAAGTTCAAATTTTAGTGGAATTGATTCTTCAACCATCTCGTCGCGCGACTCGTCGTTCGTTTCGTTCACGAGGCGAAAAAGCGCGCGTCTCGTCCCGTCCCGCGACTCGTCGGTCGTCCTCACACGCGCGCGCGCGATCGACCGAGACCGCGTCGCGCGCGGAGGCGATGACGACGGTGGTGTCGCGCGCGTTCGACGCGCGCGGAAAACCGGCAACGCGTCCATGCGCGCGTCGCGTCGCCGCGAAGGCGCGACCGACCGCCACTGTGGCTGACGCGGACGACGCGTATAACGCCGCCATGAAGGCGTACAGCGAGACACCGTACGAGTACAAGCACGAGCTCGGTTTATGTGCGTGCTCGATCGCGCTCGACGCGCGCGGTGGCGGTGTTTTCGAGCGCGAGCGATGGTGTCCCTCGTCATCTTGTCCCGACGGCGCGCCGGCGAGACGCCGAAGGACGAATGACGAACGCGACGACTGACGACTGGACCGACCGACCGACGCTCGACGTCGACGCAGATTATCACCGCATTCGCCCGAACCTCATCGTCGGCACGCAGCCGACGACGCCGGCGGACATCGATCGGTTGCGAGACGTCGAGGGCGTGACGTGCGTCTTCAACACGCAACAAGACGAGGACATAGAGTATTGGAAGGTTGATTTCGCCGCCGTCGAGGCGAGAATCGAGGCGCGGGACATGCGGTTGGTGCGATTTCCGTTCGTGGATTTCTCGGCGGATTCCTTGCGAGAGGGATTGCCCGAGGCGGCGGCGGCGTTGGACGAGGCGTGCAGACGAGGCGAAACGGTGTATCTGCACTGCACGGCGGGTATGGGTCGATCGCCGGGACTCGGGATCGCGTACATGTATTGGTGCTTAGACGAGTACGAGACTCTGGACGCGGCGTACGAGGGTTTGACCTCCATCAGACCGTGTGGGCCGAAGAAGGAGTCGATTCGTCTGGCGACGTGCGACGCGTTGGCGGCGGGACGCGACGAATGGCCGATCGAAACTTTACAAATAAAAGTGCGCGACGACGAGGGAACGAAGTTGACGTACGCGCAAAAACAGAGCATTCGTCGCAAGCTCCGTCGCTGACGACTCTTTCGATTCGTTCCGTCGAGGGACGCCGCAGAGTTTGCCTCGCGCGAGCGGTTGCGCGCGACGGGACATGCGCGTCTTTCGCACGTCGCGTCGCGTGCTGTGTCTGTTATCGCTCATATGTATTGCCGCGCGCGCGCCGAGCGTTCTCGCGGATCATGACGACGAGGCGCCACCCTTTGGACTGTTTGACTTTTCGAGCGTCTTCGCCGGCGTCTCGAGTGGCGCGGAAAACGCGAGTTTTCCAAACCTCTCGAGCAATTTCACGGTGCACGAACCGGATTTCGCGGGATTCATCGAGGCCGCGCGCGCGTTGGCGCGCGGTCAATCGGGAGACCTCACCGCATCCTTCATAGAAGCCACTCTGAACGGAGTCGAATACGGTTTGTTTCACCAAGGATCCGACGGCGCCGAGTTTGCGCCCGAGTTCCCGCCGCCGCTCCTCGACGACCACCATCTGGACGATGATTTCGAGCGCGTTCGGCGCGAGACGTTTGAAAACATATTCGAGACCGTGCTCAACGTAACGGCCGCGACGATGACGTCGACGATCGACGAGGACTCGGAATCCGGCGAACGCCTTCGAGTAAACGTCGAACGAGCCGTCGCCGACGCGCGACGATTCGCATCCGCGTTCGCCGACGCGTCGACCGAAGACCGTCGAAAGGAGGCTGCGCTCGAACTTTACGATCGAGTCGCATCGACCCTCGGTCGCACGCGCGACGCGTTACGACACGCCACGGCGACGAGCTCGAACGGCGTCGCCGAGGCCAACCTTCTCTTCGCCGGCGACGCCGACGGTCCGTTCACCGAGTCCAACTCGCGATGGGTCGTCACGTCCACGACGACGCGCGACGACGACGTTCCCACCGATGCATTCACTTTGGACGTCGACGAGACGACGTCTCGTTCGGTGGAGACACCCGTCGTCGCCGCCGCGCTCGGATGCGCGTGTGCGCTCGCCGGCGTCTGCGTCTTCGTCTACGGACGTCATCACGACATCACCCGTCGACGCGCGACCGACGCGCGCGTCGCCCCCGATCCATCATCGTCCAAGCCGACCTCTGGAGACGCCTCGTATCCCGACCACATCGATGTAAAGTGCATGGTATGACGCGCGCCGCCGTCTCTCGGCGCTCTCGGCGGCACTCCTCGCCATGCGCGAGCGTCCCTTCACCCTCCGCGCCTCGGCCTTCCCCGAACCGTCCTCGCGAGGTCTCTCCGAGGAGGACATTCGCGTTCTCATCGATGCCTTCGCGCGTCGTCTCGATCCAAACCTCGTGCGCGACGTCGCGGCGTCGTGTGATGACATCGAGCGCGCGCTCAAAAATCTCAACGACATGGCGCCCGCGCCCGTCGCTCGCGCGCGCGAGCCCGCGCACCCGCAGGTATTCGGTGGGAACGTTCCAGACGACGTGCGCGACGTCATCTTTCGATCGCTCAGCGCGAGAGACGCCGGCGCGCTCGCGTGCACGTGTCGAGAATTTCGAGCGCTCGTGTCGACGTGGCGCGCGCGCGAGAGACGGGCGACGTTTCCGCGCGGGCGCGGGTCGGACGCCGCGCGCGTCGGGGCGATGATGCGGTCGTATCCGAACGTGGAGGAGGTGAGTTTTAGGAAATTGGGCGAGACGTTGAAGCCGAGAGGGGATGAAGACGAGGAGGTCGCGGTGAGACGACTCTCGCGCGCGCTCGCGGCGGCGGCGGCGAATAATCCGAAAGAGACGCTGCGCGCGATCGATTTTGATGGGTGTGGAGAGGGGTTGAGTGAATACGCCATCGTGGAATTGACGGAATCGTGCGTCGAGATGTTTCCATCGTTGACGTCGTTGGCGTGGCCTCGCGCGCGCGCGCTGACGGGACGAGGCGTGTCCCGCGCGTTGACGGCGTGCGGATCGACGCTTCGCGAGTTGACGCTCGCGGGATGCGCGTCGTTAACCGAGGAGGACGTGAAGACGGCGCTCGATCTCGCGCGTGATCTTCGAGCGCTCGATGTGACGGGATGTTGGGGCGTGAAGAGGCTCGTCGTCGCCGCCGTCGACGCGCCGCGTTTGGAGACGCTCAAGGCGGTGAATTGTACGTCCGTGACGACGCTGTCGATTCGTCGCGCGGCGGGTTCGAACGCGCTCAAGACGGTGAACGCGGCGGAGTGCGCTGCCCTGCGCGAGTTTCAGGTGCAGTCGGAATCGGTGAAGACGCTCAACGCGGCGGGATGTCGAACGCTCGAGACGTTTAACGCGTACGCGCCGAAGTGCGAGACGCTCGCGCTCAACAGGTGCGCGACGTTGCGCGCCGCGACGACGGAGATGAACACCGTGCGCACGAATATATCTGGCGTGCGCGCGTTGACGCTCGACGGGTGTAAACGCTTGACGTCGACCGGCTTCGCGAACCTCCTCGACCAGTGCGCGTCGACGCTCGAACGTCTGAGCGCCGAGGGATGTTTCGCCGTCGAGCGCGCGCTCGTCGCGGCGCCTCGGCTCGAGCGGTGCGTCCTCAGCGGGTGTTCAGCGCTCGAAATCGTGCGCATTTCCGGCGCGGAGTGTCGCGCGTTCGTCGCGCGCGCGTGTCGATCGCTCACTGAGGTGCGTTTCGAACGCGGGACGCGAGCGCTCGACGTCTTCGACGCGAGAAATTCGGCGCTTCGCCGAGTCGTGGGCGTCGACAGACGTCGCGCGCGCGTCGTCGACGTCGAGGGGTGCGCGTCGTCGGTCGAATTCATCGCGCACGGGCGCGCGTAGGAGGAGTATTTTCAGCCATTCGGCGGTCGATTGATTTGTATTCTGTATTCTTTATTCAGTGTTCTGTATTCTGTATTCTGTATTCGCATCGACGCGTCGTTTCCGCGTCATCCCGCGCGCGACCGCGTTCGAGCGCGAGGACGAGACCGCGCGCGCGCGCGCGAGTTCGCCTTTTTATCCAGCGATGGACAACACGCATCGACGTCGACGCAACAATCGCCGTACTCGGCGCACGTGTCGTCGCAGCAACACGTCGGGACGTCGCTCGTCGCGTCGGGGTAAATGCACAAACCGCACGAGGCGTGACACGAATCCGCGACGCCGACGCCGCACGTCGACGGTACCGGCGACGGTACCGGTGACGGCGACGACGGCGTCGGGAAGAAGATGGTGGACGGCGGCGTCGGCGTCCACGTCGGCGGCGTCGCGAACCCGTCGGCGGGCGGCGACGACGCCATCGATTGCACGACGGCGTCGTAAATCGAGCGCAGCAGCCACAACGTCGCCTGTACGCGAAGAAAGCTCTGTACCAACGACGCCGCGTTCGGGTTCGACGACACGAACGAGCCGAGCGCGGCGTTGACGTTGACGGGATTGAACGCGCTCGTCTGCCAATTCGCGCCGAACCGCGCGTCTCGCGCCGAACCGCCGCACGCCTCGCGACACACCGCTCGCGCCAAACTCGACGATCTCGCGTCCACGAGACCGTCGTCGTCGTCGTCAACGTCCCGCGCGGACGTTTTCGAGCACACGCTCGTGCGACACAAGGGCGCGACGCACGCGCGAAACCGTCGTCCGTCGACGCGCGTCTTTGCCGAACACGCGAACGGCGCGTCGACGAGCGCGACGTCGCACGCGACGCTCAAAATCGTCTCATCACACGACGCGTCCACGCCCAAACTCGCACCTCGCGCGCGATCGGTGGCGTCCACGCACAGATCGATCCCGAGCGCGACCGCTCGCGCGCGAAATGTCTCGACGTCGACGCCGTCGCCGCGCGTCTTCGGCTCCACGCACGTCGCCGCGGCGCCGCCGCGTCCGAAAATCACCGCACTCGCGACGACCACGAGCGCCCGGGTCAAACCTCGCATCACGCACGCACGCACACGCTCGACGCTCGCTCTCGCTCGCTCTCGCGCGTCGCGCTCTTCGGCGCGTCCCGAACGCGCGTCCCGACCCTCGCGAACGCGAAACGAGATCCTCGCGAACGCGAAACGCGCGTTGCAGTCATCAATCACGCACCACCGAGTCGAGTCGAATCAACGAACGCATCAATTCATTCATTCATTCATTCATTACACACGCACACACACACGCACACGCACACGCACACACACGCGAAATCACGCATCCGTCCCCGCGTCTACTCGTACACGTCCGCCAACCCCAAGACGGAAATCATCAACCTGATCTGATCGGGAAAATCCACCCCCGTCGCCAATTCCGTCATCATCCCCACGAGTAATCCGAACATCGTCCACCGTCCGTTGTTGATCTCGTTATCCGCGGTCCATCCGAACGTCGTCGAGTTCTCCGCGTCCTCCTCGTACGCGCGTTTTCGGAAATACCGCACCAACTCCTTCGCCTTTTCGCGTTGACGTTCCACCGTCACGGGCGCTTTTCGCGACGTCGAGGTGGAGGACGAACGCATCGTCGTCGCACCGCGTCGCGGTCGCGTCACCGCGGTGGAAAGAGACGTCGACGCGCGCATGATGGGGTCCGACGAGTGACGTCAGCCCTCGACCGAAGGGCCTCGAGGGGATGACGTCGATGGATGAGGTCTCTTTCGTCGAATGGTCGTGGGAACACGTACTCTAGTATGTGTGTACACGACGTAGTGTGAGAGGAGAGGGACCCATGCATCGTGTGTGTGCGCTGCACGCGGTGTCGTGGATGGGGTATACGTTGGTGTGTGTAGGGTATTCGTTATCGTACTCTCGTGGTTTCTGGTGGTATCTGTGTGATGTACGTCGATGGATTCGAATGTCACGTCGATGGATGATTCGACGCGAGAGACGCGCGCGGGGACGACGACGACGACGGTCGATGGCGCGCGAGCGCGGGACGACCCCGCGCGGGTTCGCGTTCGCGTCGTCGGCGGCGTCGGCGAAGGCGGGGGCGATGTCCGGGACGTCGAGACGCGCGTCGTGGATGACGCGCTCGACGCGACCGACGGCGTGGGAGACGACGACCGCGCGCGCGTGGTTCGCGCTCGCGCTCGCGCTCGTCGTCGGCGTCGTGGGAATTCTCGGTGTCAAGTCGCGCGCGCGCGCGCGTCGAGCGCGAAGGCTCGGTCGGCGTCGCGGGAGCGCGATTCCGGGGGAGACGCGCGACGCGCGAGACGCGAGACGCGCGGGACGCGCGTTCGCGGATGCCGTGGCGACGATGGAGCGCGCGAGAGAGAGAGGCGCGAGCGAAAGAGAGATGGAGGAGGCGTTCGCGGACGCGGTGGAGAGTGTGGCGACGCATTGGGGCGAACGGGACGCGACGTCGACATTCGCGCGCGCGGCGAGACGGAGACGCGCGGAGACGGAGCGCGCGCGAAAAGATGGTCCGTCTGTCGATGCGGCGGCGATGGTGCGATCGAACGGGGAGACGGTGGTGTCTCGTGCGGGCGCGCGCGGGATGAGCGGTGGAAACGTGGGGAATTCGACGGTGGTGAAGACGCCGTCGGCGTCGCCGTCGGCGTCGACGTCGACGTCGACCATGCACGAAGAGGACAGAGCGCTGTTGCGAGAACAATTAGAGGTTAAGAAATTAGAGGTTGGGTTGAACTACATGGCGTTGATGCAAAAGCAGACGAGCAACGAGCTCAAAGCGGAAGGGAACAGACTCGCCGCGGACGGCGCGGCGGAGAGGCGAAAATCCAAAGCCGTCGACGAGTTTCACGGCATGACGTGCGACGCGCTCGCGTTGGGTCTGATGACGACGTGCGCGGTGATGCTCACGCTCGGATGGGATCGTGTGACGACGCGATACGGCCAGTGGTCCGCGAGGTGCGCACGAAGTAGTGGTTTTACGTCGCTCGACGTCTCGGCGCTCGTCTCGCCCTTTGCCACGTACTCGTACGCCAAATGCGTCGCCACCGAGGGCGCTCGCGCCGTCTTCGGCGTCCTTCTCATCCTCACCACCGCCCTGGTGTTGACCCGAATGCACGTCTCGCGTCGATTTCGCGCCGCACCGGCGTCCATCCTCGCCGTCGTTCTCGGCGTCGGCGTCGGCGGCGTCGGCGAACGCGCGTCTCGCGCCCTCGGCGGCGATCCTCACCTCTGGCGTCTCCTCTGGCGTCTCTACCTCACCCTCACCGCCTGTTTCACCGTTTCCGCTCCACACTTTGCCGACGCATTCACCGCGCGCGCGCATCTCAAATGGTCGTATTACCTCGGCGTCGGCGTCGGCTTTCCGTGCGTCGTCGCCGCCTCCGCCTTCTCGGCGTCCGCGCGCGACCTCGTCTCCACCCTCCTCGCCCTCTTCCCCTCCACATCCCCGTCCTCGTCGTACACATATTATTACGTGTAATTCTACCGCGTCAATCACGCCCACGGACCCTCGTCGTCGCGTCCCTCGCGCGTTCGCGTTCGCGTCGGCGCGCGTTCGACGATTTCAAATTTTCAAATGTGACATTTTTCACATTTGAACACATGTCATCATCACACGCCGTCGCGCGTCGTCCCCGCGGTCCGCCGCCCCGCCGCCGCGAGCGATGGACGTCGCGCGCGCGCGCCGAGCGGCGTCCGAGCGCGCGCTCGACGCCGCGCGCGTCAAACTCGCGTCGACGTCGCGGGACATTCGTCGTCGAGCGTTACGCGCGCTCGTCGTCGCCAACGTCACCGGCGCGTGCGACGCGAGTCTGACGGCGCGAGATTTGGAGGTGCTGCGAACGTTGTTGTCGATGTACGACGACGCGGAGGAGACGTTCGATGAGCGGGCGAGGGAGGCGGAGGAGGGCGCGGCGGGGAGGAGGGCGGGCGGGGACGCGGCGACGTGCGCGCGGTGGTCTCCGGTGACGTTTTTGACGTGGTTGTGCGAGCGAGAACCCGTGGCGATCGCGTGGTTGGAGGAATTGGGGGCGCGGGAGCGTGTGGTGGCGCTGATGCGGGACGAGAGACGGTCGGAGGATGGACGGGCGTACGCGCGGTTGGTGGAGGCGATGGACGCGCCGAAACCGCCTCGCGCGGATGATTTTGATCGGGACGATGAGGACGCGATAGGTGGATACGATGCGATTCGAGAGGTGCGGGCGAGACGGGCGCGAGAGCGGAGTCAGTCGGAGGCGACGACGTCGGAGGCGACGTTTGGAGAGGATGATTCGGCGTCGGCGTCTCGATCGTCGTTCGCCGCGAGAGAGAGAGACGCGACGAGCGCGGACGGCGACGAAGGGTACGCGCTTCCGCACGCCGCGGTGAGCGAGGAGGACGCGCAGTATCTGTACTCACTGACGACGATGTTGGACTCGTGCGCGCACCACGCGCTCGCGCTCGGTGGTCTTCGAGAATTGAGGTGCGCATTGGCGGACGTGCCCGTCGAGGCGGTGGCGCGCGTCGCGTGTCGCGCGTTGGAACGCGCGTGCGAACTTCTATCGGCGCGAGATCCGCGATTATCGTCTCCGGAGACTCGGAAAGAGGCCCTGGGCGTCATCGCGCAGTGTGCGATGGCGTTACACCGCGAATTGGTTGACGCGTCTCGAGGCGCGCTCTCGGCGGAGCGAAAGGCGCGCCCGCCGTCGCCCAATTCGCCCATCACCGAGAGTCATCTCGACGACGAACGACGAAGACACGGTCCACGCACGCGTGTGCTTCCCATGGCGCACGAGTTCATGACGCGCGCGATTCCTGCCATGGCGGATCCAGCGCTTCGCGCCGACGCCATTCGAACCATTCGACTTCTCTTGCCGTTGATACAAGTCGTCCCGTCGGATGGCGAGAACGCGCACGGTGCGTCTCTGCGACGATTGAGTCAATATTTCGATCTGTGCGAATCCGCGTTGGCGTCGGTGGCGTTCGAACCGGGCGCTGCTAGCGAATATCTCGCGTGCGTGCAGGCGAGCGCGGAGATCGCCGCAGTCGCCGGAGGCGCGCGCGTCCGAGGCGTCGGCGCGGCGAACGCGAGTTTGTTTAAGCGATGGTACGACGTGTGCGTCGACGATGTACTCGCGGCGGCGAATCCGCTCGCGCGAGAATATTGCGCGCGCGCGTTGCGTCTGGCATGTCCGACGCTCGCCGCCGAGCTCGCGCTCGTGCGAGAGACGGACGCGTGTTTACGCTTCGTCACCGACGCCGCGCAGTCGGGGGCGTCGGCGAGAGAGTTCGCGCGCGCGATGACGCACACGTCGCGCGCGTTGACCATCGTGGGAACGGTGGCGGACGTGCGTCCGCTCGCGTCGCGTCTCGTCGCCGCGCTCGTCGCCTCTGCGTCTGCCGAAGGTGAAGCCGAAGACGAAGGCGACGCGCGCGCCGAAGCCTTGCTCTCGCTGATGACGCACGACCTCGAGGACGTGCGCGCGACGGCGTACGCGACGCTCACGGCGTCGTGTGCGGTCGACGTGCTCAAACATCCGCTCATCCTGAGCGAAATCATCGTCGGAGGCGCGCACCACGTCTCGACGGTGAGAGACGCGGCGACGTGTTTGCAGACACTCTGCGCGCGCTCATCCGGTGACGCCGCCGTCGCCGCGCATCTGTCGATGCACGCCGCGTGGCTCGACGCCATGAGTGATGACGTCGACCTCGGCGACGCAGCGATGCGCGCGCGCGCGTTCGTGGCGGAAGCGAACGTCGGCGGTCGATTGGGACGATTGTCGACGGCGCTCAGAGGATTATTTCATCAAGACGAGAAAACGCGCGTTCGATGCGCGACGGATCTCGCGCACGATATCGGACAAGGCGTGACGTCCGCCGCGGACGTTCTGTTGAGATCGACGAACGATCCATTCGGCGATGTGTTGCTCGAAGACGACGCGTACGTTCGAAATAGAGACGACGTGGACGATTCGCCGCGCGTCGACGCGTTCAGAGAGAGTCTGCGCTCGCGCACGTTCGACGACGTGCGCGCGTCGATTCGCGCGTTCATCGACCACGACGATGAAAGCGAGACGAAGCAATCGGTGGAAGAGCTCGTCGCCGAATTAGAGATCACGGTGCGCGACGAACGACTCGCCGCTGCGTTGGCGGATCCTCGAACGCTCGACGCGTTGATTCGAGTGGCGCTCGAACAAGGATCTCACGTCACCGTCGTCACCGGCGCGATTCAAATCCTCTCCGAGGCGACCGGCGCGTGTCGACTCGTGCGCGATGCCCTGAGTCGCGAGGACGGTCGAGGCGGACGCATCGCGCAACTCTTGGGATTGGCGTTTCATCCCCGGCGTCGCATTCGAGCGGCGACGGAGTCTCTCTTGACGCGCTTTTTATTCACCCCGGTCGCCGACGCCGTCGCCTCGCGCGTCGGCGCGCCGCGTCCGCGTGAGCTCACTCTCCCGAAACTCTTCTTGGAGACGTACAGATTTCCGAATTTCGTGCCGGAACTCAAAAATCCACCCTCGAGCGGGGACTCGGACGCATTCGCCGAAGAAGACGTCGACGTCGCGCGCGTCCTCGCCATGTTTCGCCGTCGCCAGGTGCTCACGCACACCTACGCCGACGCGAACACGGAGGACGAGGCGTTACTCGCGTTCGCGTTGGACGACGCGCGCGAGGACGAGCCCGAGGAGATGCGCATCGCGAGAGACTCGGCGAGAATGTCGTGCCCGCCCTTTGTCGTCGGCGAACGCGTCGAGGCGCTCGGCGACGCTCGGTCGCACGAGGACGCCGCACGCGCGCTCGAAGGACTGCACACGATCGCGCACCAGAGTCGCACGCACGCCATGGCAGTGTTGGCGTCTCTGGGACGATGGAACGAGGCGAGCGAACGGTTTTTACGGCGACCGCCGCGGTCGCCGGCGGACGCTCGACTGTGGAGCCTGACGGCGGACGCGCTCGCGACGTGTCTGCATTCCTTCGCGCGCGTCGATCACGCCGTGCTTCCGAGTGGGTCGATGAAAGCGCTCATACAGATCGCGCGCGATGTCATCGTCCCGCTCGCGAGCGTGGGCGCGCCCATGGGCGGCGACGCGGAGACGGACGTCGTCGAAGATCCGCCGGCGCTTCGGCATCCCATCGCCGCCGCGCACGCGCTCGGTGATGACGGCGGCGCGCGGTGCGCCGCGCGCGCCGACGCCGTCAGGGCATCCATGGAATTGTTGACGTGCGTGTGCGACGCCGCTCGACGGTTTCGCGAGCGTTCGGCGCGGGATGAAGACATCGCGGCGTCTCTCGTCGAGCTCGACGTCGTCGCGACGATTACGCAAAGTTTACTCTCGGCGAAAAATTGCGACAATGCCGCGCGGTGCGCCGCCGTGGACGCCTCCATCGCGGCGTTCCGTCTGGGCGACGTCCCCGCGGACACCGTTCGCGCGTTCGCGCGCGCGACGCTCGACCGCGTGTTATCGTCGTCCAAGCGTCCGGGCGCCGCGTTGGCGGACAAGGCGACGCGCGCGCTCGTCTTCATCATCGAGCGCATTCCCTCGCACTCGTGGGCGGACGCCTTCTACGAACGAGACGATCTCGAGTGGGTGCGCGTCGCCTTGCGCGACCCGTGGCCTCGTCGACGCGCGCGCGCGTTCGAGACGCTCGCCGCCGCCGTCGGTCCGGGTTCGCCAATCGCCGACGTCGTCGCCGTCGCGTTTCCGGACGTCTTCGATCTCGCCGTCGAGCGCGCGCTCGACGAGCACGAGGCCCCGAAGACGCGCGTCGAGGCGTTCAGATGCGTCGCCTCACTCGTCGCCGGAAGCGCCGCCGCCGAGAGCACCGTCGACGTTCGAGACGACGGTTTGTATCGCGGCGGCGCCGCCGCCGCGTCGTCGTCGACGCCGTTTCCTTCGTTACCCATGCTCGCCGCCACCGACGTCTGGCGCGCGTTCGCGCGCGTGCTCACGAGGGAAACCGATCC
>MDTD01167304.1_pt1 | contig 13313 bp, 4 predicted proteins | sample 811221 | NCBI WGS metagenome assembly MDTD01 (sample SAMN05326646, study PRJNA326480) | marine metagenome | isolation source: seawater | place: Pacific Ocean: South West | collected 2011
CGTTGGAGAGGAAGAGGCTTGAACATGGGTAATCCTGCCATTTTCTCTAACCACCCTGGTCTCGCATCTGAAGCCGCTGACATCGGAAACCGATTCATCTATGAGGCGCATCACAACTGGTAAGTCATCCGGGTGCAAAGAATCAAAAATAAGTTGACCATTCTCCTGAATGGCTTCGAAATCGTAACCGAAAAGATCCTTGCAACCTTCGCTTATATAAGGGAAGGACATCGATCCATCCGGCTTATAGAGAAACTGGTAGATCACTCCCGGCACCAGGGCGGCAATACGAGAGTAACGCTCGTTCAAAGATTCAAGCTGCTGTTCTGCCAATTTCTTATCGGTGATATCATAAGCGACACCATAAACAACATCATCAAAAGCGGTGGCACTCCATCGAAACCATCTAACTTTTCCATCCTTTCCGATATATCGATTTTCAAAATCCTTTATCCGTCCAGTGCTCTCCAGCTCGTCCGCGATATTGATAGTATCGGCACGATCGTCCGGATGGACAAAGGATAGATAGGGCTGAGCCAAAAGCTCTTCCTGGGTATAGCCCAGAGAATCAGACCAGGCAGGATTGACTCGACGAAAGTATCCATTCTTATCGGCTATACAAAGTTTTTCCCTGGAGAGATCGAAAAATATATTGGTCTCAGCCAACTCCTCGGACTGATAGAGGAATTGCTCCTGCATCTCAGCTTGAAGAGACTGCTCATTCTTACTCTCCTCATCGACAGGAATGAGATCAGAGCAAAAGACAGCGATTCTATCGGCCTCACCCACCGGGTTCTTACCCGAGTATCCCAGAGGCACTTTGTCGACTCTAATCCAGAAACTCTCCCCGCCGGGGGCCACATACTTTTCTATGAATCCGCGAGTTGCTTCCCCGGAACTGAGAACTTTCCAGTCACCTTTTCTGTATCGATCGCCGAAACCACGATGGATATCCACAGTATTCCTGCCGACCAGATACTGGTAAGGAAGAGACAACTTTCTCTCCACCTCTGAATTGACAGCTAGAACTTTGCCCTGACTATCCTTAAGCCAGATCATCATGGGAGTTGCGTCGATAAGCTCTCTGGCTTCTTCATTGAAGTTATATCTGTAACCGGAAATTGGCAAAAGAGATATAAAGGCAGCTAGAACTTCAGTCAACCAGAGCAGCTCTTCCAGGCTCCAGACTAAAAATTCCCGAGTGGAAGTACCGAGAATTTCCAGAACCACAGTGAGACCGCTATCAAAACGAAGAGGCAATTCCAGGGCTGTGTTGATTCCCCTGGTGTCAAACTCCTTGAAGCGCCTCAAACGAGTACGCGTGCTTAGGTTGCTCTCGATTGAAGGTTTCATCGTCTTCCATGCTTTGCCGGCAAGACCCTGGCCTTTTTTCAATTCCAGGGGGTCGGAATCGGATGAAATAGAAAATCTACCCGGCATTCGCAAACGGCAGGATCTCTCGGTCCGCAAGTAGCCATCTCTTAAATCCGGCAACCAGACATCGGACTGCTCGGCATTCAGGTCGGCAACAAATTTCTCCTGAACTTCTTTTATCACGCTCCACTGATTGAGTTCTGCCCCCTCCAGGGAGCAAAGAAGCTCCATAAAAAATTGACCAGCCTTAGATACTCCTTTCTTCGAAGAGCCTGACAAAGCCCTGGAGAAATCAGCGCATCTTTGCGTGACACCAATTAAAAAACCGTTCTCGGGAGCAGAACTGCAAAAGACAAGTGATACCATCTGCCTGTCATCACTATGCAGATGCTTAACTACCTTTTGTTCTCCCGGACTCAACGCTCTCAAGCTATCAAGAAATGAAGCGTCTTTCTGAAAGACTTCTCTTAGAAGATCTGGCTCTCCTTTTCGCAAGGCCGCCGGTGAATGACCCAGTATCCTCCGGGCTGAACCAGAAACACTCACCAGTTTCTGGCTAAGACAATCATATTTCCATGCAACGGCTCCGGTATGTTCTGCCAGGGCAGCATAAGAGCCAAAATCAATTTTTCCGGGGTCCATCATTTTGCTATCTCCACCGGGCAAAATTTGTCAGCGATGAGGAAACCTGGTTGAAGAGATTCCGGAGAGTTACATGACCACGCTTCTACCGTTTTTAGTATATCGAAATTAAACGAAAAAATTTCCCTGATAAAAGGCATGGAGCGACCTGATGCCTGGACCCTGTGAGCAGCCTGTATTTGAAAAAAACAAAAGATTGTTAAAAATATTCCCGTCAGAATCAGGAGACTATTTGCAGCCTGGATACGCCTTCTTCTTTGGTCACCTGAATCTGGGTGGGAAACATCTCCTGGACATCCGAGAAATGAGTGATAACAAGGATTCTGGAAAAATCAGATTGAATCGCTCTTATCGCTCGAACCAGGCGCTCCCTGCTTCGATCATCCTGGGAACCAAATCCCTCATCGATAATAAGAGTCTCAAGACGCGCCCCGGCTCTCCGAGCCAGAAGCCTTGATAGAGCAATCCGAATTGAAAAGTTTACTTTGAAGGCTTCACCACCACTATAGAGTTCATAGCTCCTGGTGCCGACCTCATCACCGATGAGGATATCAAGAGTTTCGGTGATGCTACCGGATTTAGTTTTATGTTGAGTAACAAGCGCTATGTGCATCTTGTTGTCCGTCAATCTAGAAAGAATCCGGTTGGCTTCAGACTCAATTTCAGGAATAGCGTTCTCAATAATGATGGCTTGAATACCTTTCTTGCCGAAGGCTTCCGATAAAAGGGCATAATCCTCTTTCTCCTGACGCAAATGCCCAAGCTCTTCTGCCTTCTCTTTCAATCCGGAAATACTCTTGAGAGCTTCTTCTCTTTGACTTTCGAGCACGGCAACAGTCCGGGAACTCTCCTCCCTCGCGGAGGACAGTTGTTTAATCTCTCCTTCCAGCTCCTTCAGTTCCGTCTCCAGTTCAGGAACCTTTTTCGCCTCTTCATCAAACCCACGACTCTCAGCTTCAAGGTCTGCGATTCTCTTTTCCGCTCGCTCAATCTTGGCGCTGACTTCTTCTATTCCTTTGACAAGTTCAGGCTTCTCTTCCTTGGCCCGGGCAAGCTCATTCAGTTGCTCGGCAAAAGGTAGAAGCTCAGCAAGCTCTTTTTTGAGCTGCATATGCGACTCTCGATCATAGTTCAAACCTTCCAACTTCTTGCCTAACTCTTTCAAAGCTTGCCTCTCAGCCGCACCATAAGACTCCGTATCAAGCTGATCCATGAGTTGAGAGACCTTCTCTTTAAACTGAGGCAGACGCTCCTTTACCTTCTCCAGTTCAGCCAGATCTTTATCCAGGCTCTGCTTCCGCGACTCAACATGACGCTTCATACGAATCTGGGACTGCAGGTTGGCATGAATAACCGGGTCAAAGTCCAGCTTGTGGACTTCAGCTTTTACGTTCACCAGACTCTCTCTATCCACCTGGGCATAGTCACCGGCTTCCAGACGACGGTTCAGTTCAGCCAGCTCTTTTTCAAGGTTGGCAAAGTTGGAACGAGCTCTCTCCACGGAGCTGGAGCGCTCGTTAAACTGACCAATCTGCTTATCCAGCTCCTTTCTCCCTTCCAGGAGTTTTCTCAGTCTCTTGTACTCATTTCTGAGTTCGGCCCGATTCTCTTCTACGCTTTTAATCTCTTCGGCGGTCTCCAGAGTCTCCTGCTCAAATCCTTCAATCTGGGTTCGATATCTCCCGATAACCTTCGAGCGATCGACTATGGGGGCGGAACAGAGTGGACAGATACTGGAATGATCATGGTCCTCCAGCTCTCTAATGCGCTCCAGATTCTCCAGCTTTCTTCGCTTCAAATCAGCAATTTTCTGCTCCAGATGCTCTATCTGGGACTTAGCTTCCAGCCCCTTTCCTTCCACATGTTCCAACTCAGTCTCATACTGATCCATTAGACCGGCGGACTCTTCCAGAGAAGCTTTCTTTTCCGAGAGAGACTTATCACTTTCCACGATCTTGCCAAGCTCTTCCAGGGCATTTCTGCGTTGCGCCGCTTCCGCCTCCATCTTTATGCGTGTCTCGGTTATTAAAGATTGCAGCTCATTGGATCTTGCATTCAAACGAGCGAATGCCTCTTGTTTCCCTGACGATTCTGCCTCCGACTGAATCAGCTCTCGAAACTCTTTGTATAGAGAATCAACTTTGTCCTTGTCGGCGGTGTCAGTCTCCAATCGTAACAATCTATCCTCCAGCTCCTTGAGCTGGCTCTTGGCGTGATCAGCCTCAACTTCCAGGCGACTACGAATGGATGCCAGTTTTGACTTCAACTCATGTTTCTCTTCATTCAGACCTTGCAGATCAAGAGATTTTCTATCCAATTCCTCAGTTTTCTTGCGGATCTCGGTGAACTTCTTGGACTGCTCCTCAATATGACCGGAATCACCGATTAGATCTTCAATTGCCTTTAACTTGCCACCAAGTACGGTGGAACGTCTGCGGTGCTCCTCCAGGTCGGACCTGAGTTCCTTTATGTTAGCGAGATTGGCTTCTTTTTTCTGACTGGCAAGCAAAAGTTTTTGGAAAGCGCTCTGCTTCGCCTTGTAATCTTTTTCCAGCTCTTCAAATTTGATATCGAGTTCGCCCAGCGCTCCACTGGAAACTTTCAACTGCTCTTCCAATTCAGAGGCTGTGGACTCCATCTGGGGCAAATCTTTTACCAGTTCGGCAAGAAGTTCGATCTTTCCTTTCGACTCGCGCATCTTAAAACGACAAGACTCTTTTAAGCGCTCAAAATAGCTGAGTCCCAGAATTTCACTGAGCACCTGTTTTCGTTCACCGGGAGCCCTGGTAGTAAACTCATCGGCTCTACCCTGTCTCAGGTAAGCGCTGTTTATGAAAGTGTCAAATTCCATCCTCAAAAGATCTGTGATGACTTGCTGGGTAGCACGCATTGAACCACCGGTAAGCGACTTCCATCGACCTTCCTTAGTCTTGAGCGCCGGTTTAGAGGCAACAACTTGATTGATTGCCCCGGACCTGAGCGAATATGCGCCAACCGGCTCTGCCGCCTCATCGGACTCTACTTCCATAAGCACCTGGAACTCAAGAGTGCCTTTGCTTGAGGCTTTCCCCCCTTTTTTGCTAAGTTTTTTCTGCCTTGACCGCCGTACACGGTAGGTCCTGCCTTCGTAGGAGAAGACCATATCCACCCACATTTCTTTCTCGCCGATCCGAATCAACTCGTCGGAGCCTGCCCTGGCTCGCTCCCACAGAGCCCAGGTTATGGCATCTAATAATGCCGACTTGCCGGATCCGTTTCTTCCCGAGAGGCATGCCACATCAACGGATGTCAATTCAAGATTGATATCCGCATAGCTCATGAAGTTGTGAAGAGCCAGGGTATTAATGATCACGTGGGTTACTCAGCCATGTCATAATAAGTCAGTTTTCAAAGTATCATAGATGTATAGCTTTTAGGAAAGACGTTGATCGATTTCCTGGGCAAGAATTCAAGATTTTTTGCTAAGCCTTTTATAATCAATAGAATTTGCAACCGTTGAAGACAAAGAATACACACCAACCTGCAGCGTCTGCTCTCCTGTTCATCTGCTTTTTTCTATCAGGTTTCTGTGCTCTGTTTTACGAGCTTACCTGGCAACGCCTGTTTCTCAGACTGGTGGGCACCACTACCCTGGCCAATGTCCTGACCCTCTGCCTCTTCATGGGAGGTCTGGCCCTTGGAGCTGTTTTCTATAACATTCTAAGCCAAAGAAAAATAATTGCCCTGGCTGAATTTACTGAACTCAAAATCTTTGCCTCTTTAGAATTTTTAATCGGCACATTCGCCCTCGCCTCACTCTTCTTTTGCCGGGATGAGAACATTTTGTTGATTTTCCGGCAAGTTCGTAATCTTTCCGGAATCAGCCCCGGAATCCCGACCGACACTCTCCAATCTATATTTCTCTATTCACTGATTTTCCTGGTGCTGATCCCACCCACTCTCTCGATGGGGGCGACACTACCTCTGATAGCGGCTCACTTTGAGAAGCACTATCTTTCGCCGGCAAAATTGACAGTGCGAGCCTACTTTGCCAACACCACAGGAGCGATATTTGGCTCTATTTGCGGTGGCATCTTGATGCTCAGCCTTCTGGGTGTGTCCAGGTCAATAATGCTTGCTTCATCAATAAACTTTTTCACCGCAGGTCTTGCTCTATTCATAAACAAGTCTATAGAGAAGACTTCGCCCTCCGCCATTGAGGAACAGTCGACAGCCAGCCCCGAAATAATTCGAATGGATAACTTCTCGACCCTCTCTGTGTATCTATCCGTTTTTCTCTCCGGTCTAATTTTTCTGGCGATGGAGGTTGTCTGGACCAGGTATCTTATAGTTTTCAGCGGCTCCTCTACCTTTGCCCTGGCTCTTGTCCTTGCAGTATGTCTTCTAGGTATCAGTGCTGGCGCCAGGATAGCAGAGACGCTGGGAGAACAGAAGGCGAAAACACCAGATTCACCCCCAAGCCAATCGGCACTGGGTCTGATTCTTTCCCTCAGCGCCCTGGCGTTGTCCCTGAATCTGCATCAGTTCGCTTTCACCACCGATATCTATCTGCGCATCTATCTCGGTCTGATAAGCATAATAGGAACAGGAAGCGATTTCGCCCTCAAAGCGCTTACCCTTGCGACCATGAGCACCTGGCTGGTATTACTGCCAGCCACTATAATCGGTATTATCTTTCCCTATACACTGATCAGGCACGGAGAGTTCAAGTCCTCCGGCGATCTTCAAAGAAGCTTTTCCCAACACACTTCCAAAGTGTATTCGATAAACTTGCTCGGCTGCATATTCGGTGCGTTTTTAACCCACAAACTTTTCGAGAGCGAAATAACTAAATTCGTGGAGAGCAATATACAGTTTGAAACCCTGGTGCTTGCTCTTATCACTTTGCTCATCGCCATCCTTTTTTTTGTTAGCTCCGCCCTGCAAACAAAATCCACGTCGAAGACAACCAGATACACGGCTGCCACTCTTCTGGCAACGAGTTTTCTTCTTCTAATTCGCCCTTCCTGGAACCAAAATCAGCTGACAGCAGGCTATCCATTTCTCAATCCACAGGAGATAAAAAAGATGGGCTTCGAAAAAGCCCATGCACTTCTCAGTGGTAGCGCCGGAGCCGGAGATGTTTCAAATAAGCCACTCTATTATAGAGAAGCACCAAACACGATAGTCGCCGTAAAAGAAAGCCGGCTAAATAACCTGAGGATTTTAACCAGTAACGGTAAAGTGGAAGCAGCAATTCCGATATGGAGAGAAATACCCAGCCCCGCAAGCGACCTGGCCACCCATACGATAATGGGCTTAGCCCCTACAATTCTTTGCCCAGATAACAAACAGACCGCCCTGGTTATAGGATTCGGATCCGGCACCACTTTCGGAACCGTACTTCAGAGCCCCTGGGTGGAATCGGCGACAGTCATAGAACTGGATGACTCGATCTATTCGATAGCGCCCTTATTTCGCCCCTCCAACCTGAATCCTCTCACTCCAGCGAATATTTCCTCCGGACGGGCACGAACAGTTGTGGCAGATGCCAGGGCTTATCTGGCGATGCATGACACCAAATACAACATCATCATATCTCAACCTTCGGAACCATGGCTTTCAGGCTCTTCAAACCTTTTCACCAGGGAGTTCTTCAAACTATCTTCCTCACGCTTAAAGGACAGAGGCATATTTTGCCAGTGGCTCCAGCTCTACGCAATCTCCAGGGACGATCTTTGTGTACTGCTAAAAACTTTCAATCAGTCCTTTAAAGACTGCACCATACTGCATAAGCCAGGGGCAGGAGAAATAATACTCCTGGGTAGCAATTCAAAAATTGATTCTAAGAAGCAAACGAAAGTTCTATTCAAGCGACTAGACCAAACCCGGGCAGGTGATCTGCTGGGTCAAGTAGGACTGGAGGATGCTTACCACTTCCTCTCCACCATCATAAGTTTTCCGAACAGAACAAGGGCGATGGTCGGAGCGAAGGACGTGACGATTAACACCGATGACAATCTCTTTGCTGAACTCAGATTGGCCACAGGAAAGAATCCAGAAGAAGCCACCATAGATGAGATCATAAACTGGTTGACGGAGAGGGAAGCTAAAACTCTCCGCAGTGACTATTCTTCTCACTTTGACCTGAACAACATCGAGAAGGCAAGGTTGGCACTATCGCTCGCTTCTATGTCCCTGGAAAGAGATGGTTTCTATACAGACCGCCTCCTCAAAAAACATCTTCTTAGAGAGAGCATCTCCATGCGCTCCGATAAAACTGTTCGAGTCAAGTATCGAGTTAGAGTAGAAGAGGCTAAAGCCCTCGTGCAAGAGATCGAGAGATCGGACCCCGGACTGTCAGAGATCATACGAGAGAGAGTATCATCGATTTGCGGTGAGCCCGGCAAAGAGAACACACATAGAAAAACTCCTTTAGCTTTGCAGGACTCTGACGCTCTCAGCCCATTTGCTCGGAGCCAGCTCGCCCTATTGTATCTAGAAGCGGGAAGGACTGAAGATGCAAGGCAAATGGCAAACTCCATCGCCTCGGACAAAGTAGAGAGCACCACCGACAGCCTCACTCTCGATGACGCAGCCAGAGTACTTCTGGCCACTGGGTCCCTGGCCAAATCGGAGCAGAAAGAAGCCTACCTTTCTTTATTAAGAAGAGCGGCGGATATCAGCCCCCGGTCCGCTCGGATCAAAACTGATCTGGCCCTGGCGATGATAATCGGCGGCGAAAGGGAAAAGTCTTCTTTGGCAAGTCAGATCAAATTGCTGGAAGAGACACTCAATCTTGATCCCAATCAATATATCGCCCGGTACGCTCTCGCACAACGACTCCTCCTGAACAAGAATCCGGAAGCAGCCCTGGAACAACTATTTTATCTGAGCAAGGTCGCCCCAAACGACCCTGCTCCTGCAATATTCGCCCTGGCAATCTATATGGAAAGACAAGAATGGCAAAGAGCTTCCCGGAGCCTGAATGGTTTGAATAAAAGGTTTCCTGGAAACAACTCCATCAAATCATTAGCCAATATTTTCGAATCCTATTCACGTACAGAAGGGAAAAATATTGAGCCAAAAGACCAGGCAATCCTCCGCAGTATTCTTGATGAACCGATTCCGGCAGGTTATTCGTTAACATATAAATAAGTGCTATATTGTATTGTCCTGATTTTTCCTTATCGAGACCGATGACGAATCAACTACTGCTCATTGAAGACAGCCCTACCCAGCTGATTACAATCCGGAAAAGATTGGAATCCGCAGGCTATGAGGTGATGAGCGCCAGAACCGTTGCGGAAGGTTTAGTTCTTGCCTATGACACCAGACCTGACCTGATTATTTCAGACATTGTCATGTCTGAAATCAACGGTTACCAACTCTGCCGATTGGTCAAATCCGATCCGGAGCTTTCCACCACTCCGGTGATACTGCTCACAAAATTGGACGGCTCAGTAGATCGCTTCTGGGGCATGAAGTCCGGGGCGGATCGATTCATTCCAAAAGAGCCGGGGTTTCCGAGCCTTCTTAAAGCCTGCAAAGAGATACTGGAGAGCACTCCCCAGGCGGAAAAAGTCGGCTCCCTTACCCGATCAAAAAAATCTCCTTCAGCCGAAGAGATTAACAGCAGATTGAATCAACTTTTGGAGAGACTGTTATTTGAAGCCACCATAATAGATGAAGTAAGAAAACTGATGGATCAATCTCTGGACATCGATTCTATTGTTGAAAGGCTTTTCGACCTCATGTCCTCGGTTCTCAACTATGAAAGTTGCGCCATCGCCGTAAACGAGGTTAAGGTGACAAATCTCTTCATGGACTGCGGGGATTCAATCGCAGAAGACAGCTTCGCCAGCTATATCGAACAGGTTTCCCACCAACTTGGTCTGCCACCGATAAATGCAGCCACCTCTAACCTTCTCTATCAACCTAAAAATGCCCTCTGTCAACCTATCGATATACACGGCTCCAGACTTGGTCTTCTTGTTCTTGTCCCCCACGACAAAGAAGCTTTTCAGCCAGGAGACATGAAAGTGGTAAGAACAATCTGTGATCAGCTTTCAATAGTGTTGAGGCTCTATTTCAGCTACAAAAATCAGCCCCAGTCGAATCCGAGTCAGATCAGCTAGAGTCTTTTGAGCTTCCTGCCTCACCGTCGTCATCACTTTCGCTACTCTCAGCTCGCCCGAGGTCTTTCGGAATAACGTCGATATCTTCCAGCCTGGGAGCAAGGGGAGGCATGTCCGGCTCTTCTGAATCGGATAGCAACATATCGGCAAGACTGCCTCTGATCTTGTACATCACCTGCCACTCTATAGATTTCTTGAGAGCCTGCCTGGCAGCCTCCTGGGCATCCGACTCCTCTTCATCGCCAGCGCCTCTCTCCTCTTCGTCTCTCTTCAAAGTGAGCGCAATTTGCTTAATCTCCTCGGTTGTCTCCTCCTCCTCTAACTGGTCTCCATCCTCCGGAGGAGAGAAGTTTTCGCCCAATGCGGCTCCAGGAGAACTCGCACCGGATACACCACCAGCGCTTACCGGATAGCGCTCTCCGGAGAGCCTCATATCAATCGCAGGAGAGTCAGACTCCTGGACCTTGTCCAGATTAGAGAACGTTTCAGTGTCTTTTTCAACCCTATCGGTCTGGGCGGAAGTGCCTACTTCCTCTGTCGGCATGGGCAGCTCCAGGCTATCTTCAAAATCCATCACCGGCTCATCTTCTTCATCATAATTCTCTTCGAAATTCTGGCTGAATTCCTCTTTGAATTCTGGAGCCGATGCTTCTTCATCAACTTCAAGAGTATTCAATTCTTCGCTTGTGCTGGTAGCCGGCTCTCGCTCAGCAACCTCATGGTTACTCTGAGGAGTCTCTGCGGTAACTTCGGAAGGAGCGAGATCGACCAATGATGGCGCCTCCAGTGTCTCCTCGGACACGACATCGCCGCTGCCATCGTAATTGGTATCACCCTGAACTTCCGCTCTAACTTCTTCTTCTTCCTGCACGTCTGAAACGTCAAAATCGATAGTGCTCTTACCCTGTGCCAGTACCTGCTGCAAAGAACCGGCATTATCCTCAGAACTCTCGTCCTCGCTATCATCAGACATATGCATTCCTCTCATGAGGCTGCGCAAACTCTTTCTTTCTGATCCACCTTCCGGTCTGGGTGAGGTGACACCTTCTATGTGATAAGCGGTATTATCCATGGTGGCTTTAACTTCTCGCCGAGGCTTAACCGGCTTAGGCGCCTCTTCTTCCGGAGGCGCACTCCAATCCAGCTGGTCTTTCCACTCCGGCACGGCATGGTCGGCGCTCACCTGCCTTCTCCGCGCCTCTTCTTCGTTCAACATCGGACCTGTACCGATCGCTTGAACTTTGGCCCTGGCGCCCGAGCGAAAGCCTACTTGCCCACCGCCTTGAATAGCCGGAATTTCAGTATCCGTGTCTTTGAGACCCTGGGCAATAATTCGCTCCATCTCGCTAAGGGTCAACAATCCTTCCGTGACCGCGCTCTCGTATATGGGCATATCAGAATCGATCCAGTGCTTCATGCAGGTCTGGAAAGTAGCTACAGACATATAACCCATCTTCAGCAGACGCTGACCCATCAGCACCTGGTCTAAATCAGGCTCAGTGATGAAACCCTGCTTTACTAGAAATGCTCCAAACAGCATCTCCGGCATGGCTTTGTGCATGTCCGCCGCAATCTCGAGTTCGGTAGGTTCAAGAAGTCCCGCGCACTGCAAAAGTTCACCTATTCGCAGAGGAATGGAAGAGCCGATCATTACCTGCCCTTCACTGTCCGGCGAATCTATAATAACGTCAGGGGCGCCGCGCAATCCCAGGATACGAAAGTCATAATCGGTCCGAGTCACCGGGTCCGTCAAAACATCATGGGCGATCCAGAGCTCCTGTAATTGATTCAGGTACTCTTTACGCTTTTTTCTCCTCGTCTTCTTCATTTTGAAGAGCAGTCTGCGGATGGAGAGCAGAAATCCCACATGGATTTTCTCAAACGATGCTACCTGCTCAACCCCGATAATCCCGTAGGCATCGAACACATTTTCATCAAGGTGAGCCTGGGGCTGAGACTTCTTAGCTCGCGTGGTGCTGACAGCATGAGTCTCCACCGGGTTAGACTCCTCTCCGGAAGAATCATCCTGGGAAGAGCCGTTATCGACGGAGCGATTCTGTATTACTTCGATCACTTCCTCGTCGGAATAAGGAACCTCGATGGTCTCATCGGATGGTTCCAGTTCAGGCTCAATCTCCGTATCTAAAGAAGCCTCGCTATCATCCTCTTCGGCTTCGGTCCAGACAATATCAGGCAGATTTCTCTTTTTCACCACCGGAGGCGCAGCCTCAACGGCTTCTCCGCTGCCTGTCGAATTATCCGCACTCTCAGGAGCGGAGGGCGCCAGGGAACCATCCCTCTCCGTGGCCTTCTCCGAAGAGCCATGCGCCGAACGGATCAAGAGAAAAATCTGCCTATGAGCTAAGCTAACCCCCTGGTTATCACCGAGTTCGACACTCTGCTTAAGCGCAGCAGCCAGAACTCTACTTTCGAGTTCCAGCCTGTCTTTCGTGCCCATCGGGCCAACGAGCATTGTTCGGAATGCACGTGGACTCATGGATGACCTTACTACCTACCCTCTACTACGTGATTTAAAGTGATCTATAAGAACTTTATAGACATATTGAGCAGATCACTAACAAAGAAACTTACAGGTAATATATAGAGAAACCTCCAGGACCATCTATAAATGCTTAATTCCGAGAGTTTACAGGAAAAAATATTCCAGATTAAAGACGCCCTTAGAATCATCGACATAGAGGCTAATAAATCCAGGCTGGAAAAGACCGAAAAGCTATGCCAGCTTTTAATCAGCTACAACAGCCACACAAATCTGGTGGCTGACCCATCCCCTGAAATCCTTGTGGAACGGCATATTCTAGACTCTCTTAGTCTTCTGGAATTCTGGCCAATATCAGGCATTCCGATGTCCGATAATAAGCAAAACCAGCCAGTTCGCACCATCGATCTCGGTTCAGGCGCAGGATTTCCCGGGTTGATTTTAGCAATCTGGATAGATTCACTGGAGATGACCCTGGCCGACTCCAATGGCAAAAAGACCCGGTTCCTCAATGAATGTGTGGACGCCCTGGAGCTGAATGAAAGAGTGAGAGTGGTGACCGATCGCCTGGAAAACCTGGGACGAGATCCCCGGCACCGCCATGAATATGACCTTGTAACTTCCAGAGCTCTTGGCCATCTTTGCCTCAGCGCCGAACTAGGGTTACCGCTCCTGGCCAG
>MDTD01185361.1_pt1 | contig 13313 bp, 14 predicted proteins | sample 811221 | NCBI WGS metagenome assembly MDTD01 (sample SAMN05326646, study PRJNA326480) | marine metagenome | isolation source: seawater | place: Pacific Ocean: South West | collected 2011
TGGATTAGCTATAGTTGCATTAGCAATAATATTTGATCGAATTTCTCAAAATTACGCTAGAAGAATTCAAAAACATAAAGAAGCTAAAAAATAATTATTTCAATTTTTTTAGCTGTCTAATATGACTTGGACTGATTTCACAACAACCACCAATTATTTTAGCACCCAATTTTTTGAATTTTTTACAAATTTTTAAAAATTTTTTTGGAGTTAAATCTTTTCTCATTCCAAGTTGTAAATTTGGATTTGCTGCGTCAGGTTTCCATCCAATAGGGATGTGCCTAAAAGCGTTGATTTTAAAACCAAATGGATAACTAATTTTTTTAATGTCTTTAATGATTTTACTTACATCTTCAACCGACACACACGACGCAACAAATCCTAGAGGTTTATATTTTTCTAATTTTTTGACTACCGTTAAAAATTTTTCACCAGATGGAAGTCTGTCTTTTTTTCTTAAATGTATTCCAATAAGCACTTCTTTTTTTAAATCTTTTATAGCCTCTAAACCAATTTTACATTCTTCATAGCTACTCATAACATCTAAATAAAAAAAATTTACGTATGGTCTTAAATATTTTGCCTGGCTCCTAAAACTATTTCTGATAAATGTTTTGTCTCTTCCTAAATCTGCCATGTAAGTAAAATTTTGTGGTGGTAAACTTCCAGCAATAAGAATATTTTTCTTTGATTTAGTAGCCGCTTTTTTTGCTAAAGCTCCTGCTAATTTATTTAATTTTGCATATTTTTGAGCTAAATTATTTTCAATTAATCTTCTTTTTCTACTACCAAAGCTATTAGTAACTATTACTTGTGCACCAGCATTAATAAAATCCAAGTGAGTCTTTACAACAACTTTATGATACTTCTTTTTTAATAATGCTGACGCGCCCCAAAGTGATCCATGAGTTTTAACACCTCTATTAAGAAGCTCTTGACCCATTCCTCCATCAAGAATTCTAACTTGTTTAAAAAAATCTTTAATTAGAGACACTAGTAAATATTAATATAATTATGCCAAAGACTGTAAACCAAATAAACCATTGACCATATAATTTAAATCCAGATCCTTTATCGATTCCTTTCCAAGGCATAAACGTATATGTAGCTAAAGTAACCAATATCAAAAAAAGTAATATTTCTGTTAAAGTCATTTTTTAAATGTACGATATTAGAGATAAATAATAAACTCTTTTTTAAAAAATCTAGTTGATTTTTCTTACTATGAGAACAAATATAATTGAAGTACAAAACATTACTAATGCATATGCTGCAGTTGGTATCATAAATGTAATATTATCAAATAATTGAGTTGTGACAAATACTGCTAAAGTTCCGTTTTGCAAGCCGCATTCCAAAGAAATACATTTTCTTTGAGCGACACCAGATGTAAAGAATTTAGCAATATAATAGCCTAAGAAAATCATTATAATATTTAAAATAAAAGCTATTAAACCTGCTTTAATTATATACATTAAAATTCTGTCCCATTCCTCTACCCAAATTGCTAGAAATACAATTAAAAATAAAATTATTGACAATCTTTGAATTAAAAGAGTTTTAGATATTACAAAATCATTTAATAAACTTCTTACAATCATTCCTAAAATAACTGGTACAGACACCACAAAAAACATTTTTAAAGATATATTTATCATCGAAATTTCTTTTGTTATCCCAATTCCTAAAAATTCAGCAGAATTAAAGACTATTAACGGAACAATTAATATACTCAATAGACTTATAATCGCCGTTAAACTTACTGACAGAGCCACGTCTCCACGCGCAAACTTTGTAAGAATATTTGAAGTAACTCCTCCTGGTGCTGCAGCTATCACCATAACCCCTAAAGCTATTTCTGGTAATAGTGAAAAAATATTAATTAATATAAAAGCGATCATTGGAAGCAAAATTATCTGACATAAAAAACCTACAAAAAAATCTCTTGGGTTTTTTAAAACTCTTTTGAAATCATCTATAGTTAGTCCAAGACCTATACCAAACATTATTATTGCTAGACATATTGGAGCTATTTTAGTTACAATTTCCATGATCACTTAAACCATATAGATAAATGCATATCAAGAAGACCCAAATTGGTACAATCTTGAGTTGTAAAATCGAATTTTTCGCTCTATGATGGAATATGAAAATAACAACCTCAAAAATCAAAAATTCAAAATTACTAAATTACTCTAAAGGAAAGACATCGTTATTAAAGCTGAAAAGTAATTTAAAATCTGATTTTTATTGGTTAATGAAAAAAAAAGAAGAGTTTAAAAAAAGTTAAACATTTTTCTTAAGCATTAAATCATAATTTGTTTTTTTTTTCAAATTTAAAAATAAATTTCATCATTACCGGCGTCAAAAGAATAATAGTGAATAATCTAACAATGTGATGAGTAACGACAAAGTCAACTTTATAATCAAAAGCTATTGCAATACCAGTCATTTCATAAATACCACCGGGCGTATAAGATAAAAATAAAGCTATAAAATCGTGTCCAAACAACAAGTGTGAAAAATAACAGAATAATATTGTTATAAAGAAGAGAATCAAAATACTAAAAAAAGTATATTTTAAATTCTCTACAAAAACACTTATTTTATAGTTTTGAAACCTTAATCCGATATAAGCTCCAATTATAACTAAACAAACATTTAAACCTAAATCTGGAAATTGGTAAGTTGAAATGCCGCTTGAATAAATAATGCCTGTGCTAAGAACTGGGCCTAAAAAAAAAGGTGCAGGAATTTTTAAGATTTTAGCAATATATGCTGCAATCACTGAAAAAAAAAATATCTTAAATATTTGGATTATATCAAAACTTTGTATTTCAAGAACTATATTAGGTTCATAATCTATGAAGTGTCTTACTACAAATGGCAAAACGGTCAAAACAAAAAAAATTCTAGTCAAATGAGTAACAAAATGTTTTGGAACGTTTATATTTCCCATATCCTGTGAAATTAAAAAAACTGTTGTTGCTCCGCCGGGCGTAGATGAAGAGACCGAGGTGGGTAAATCGTAATTACAGAATTTTTTAAAATATATTGATAAAATTAAAATTGATAAAATTATTAAAATGATCTGTAAAATGAAACTTCCGGACCACAAAATTAAATTTGACAAAATTTGATCATTTAATTTTGTTCCAAGATATGTACCTACAACTATCCTTGTAAAATCCCAAAAGTAAGGAGGAAATTTAAACTCAAAACCATTAAAAGCAAGTATCATTACACCAAAAACCGGCCCAAGAAAAAAGGGTAGTGGAAGATTTAGATGATAGGCTAGAAATGCTGATATTGTAGATACAAGCACGAGTATTAATGTTTTTTTAAGCATTATTTAACGAGCCTGATATTTATTGATTATATCCCAATCCAATTTTACACCTAAACCAAACTCAGCTGGTGTTTCTATATACCCATTAGAAATTTTTGGTTTATTAATCCAAACTTTTTCATGAAAAGGGTCTCTATCTGTATCAGCAAAAATTTCTACAAAGGTACCTTTTTCCTCGGAACCTAATAGATGAACGGAGATGCTTGCTTCTTCATGATGAGCCATCTCAATATGTTTTGAGTTACATAATTTGGCAGCTCTTTTCCACTCCGTTATTCCACCAGCATGAAAACTATCAAGATTACAAACATCTATGGAGTTTTTTTCAATCATCCTTCTAACACCATTATGATTTATTTCGCTTTGTCCTGCTGCAATCTTTATTTTAGTCCTTTTTTTTAACTCTGACATGAAATGAATGTCATCCCACCAATTACACGGCTCTTCTAACCATCTTATATTTAAGTCTTTTACCATATCACAAAACTCACTAGCTTGATCTACACTCCATCCACAATTCACATCTATCATTAAATCAAAATCATCTGATAAAGCTTTCTTAGCAGCTAATACTCTTTTTAAATCGTCTTTAGGCTCAAGTTTTCCAACTTTAAATTTACATGCCTTGAAGCCAAGTTGTTGATAATTTTCCATTTCGTTATAAATATCTTTCTCTCCTTTTCCTTTAATATAATAACCCCCTATGGTAGACACCTTAAGCTTTGACTGTTTTTTTCCTAAAAGTTCAATAACAGCTTTTTTTTCTTTCTTTCCTTTAATATCCCACAAGGCAAAATCAATACAGGCTAAAGCTCTCATGTAAGTGCTTTTTAATATGGGTCTGTTTTCACTTGCCACATCTTTAATAAATTTATTAAAAAGCATTTTCCAAATTTCCTCAACATTCATTGGGTTCTTGCCAAGAATTTCTTTTGCAAAAATTTCGTTTATAACTTTTAATATAAGATCACCTCTAAATCTATCATCTCCTGAAAATACTTCGCTAACTATACCATCAGATGTAAATATTTGAGTAATGATTACTGATCTTTTGTCTACGTTATAAGTACCACCGGCAAAATTTTTTTTTAAAGGGATATCTACTTTTATTGCTTTAACTTTATCAATTTTCATTAACCACCTTTAACACCACCAGCAGCCATCCCTGATATTAATTTTTTCTGTATAATTAAAAAGAATATTAGTGTTGGTATTACAATTAAAACTGAAGCAGCAATCATTGCACCCCAATCATGAATAGTATCTTGGCCCATCCATCTTACTAAAGCTAAAGGTAAAACAGATTTTTTATCAGATGAAATAAAAACCAAAGCAAAAATAAATTCATTCCAAGTATGATTAAAAGCAAATATTCCTACAGAAACTAAACCTGGCAAGGCCAAAGGCAATGTAACTTTTCTAAAAGCTTGAAGTCTAGTATTACCGTCAATCATTGCGCTTTCTTCGAGAGCCATGGGAATAGCTGCAAAATAAGATTTCATAAACCAAAGTGTTAATGGAAGTGTAAAGGCTATATTAGCCAAAACCAACGACGTTAGTGTATCTGCTAGCCCAAAATTTACTATATAGACATATAATGGTATTACTATAAGTACCTCAGGTAACATATAGCTCATCAAACTAATCTGACCAAATATTATTATTGGTCTAAAATTAAATCTGCTTAAAGCATAAGCACCCACTGAACCTAAAATTATTGAAAGTAAAGTTGCAGTAATTGCTAAAAAAACACTATTTCTAAAATAAGTCCAAAAATCTTGTTGTTTAAAAAGTTCTTTATAATTTTCTGTAGTCCATTCAACAGGCATTAATGTTGGTGGCACTTGAACTAGTTCAGCACCTGGTTTGAAAGAACTTAAAAGTATGTAAAGCATTGGAAAACAAACTACAGAAATTGATACAAAGACTGCAGAGTAAAGAATTAGTCTTCTTCCAAATTTTTTTATATCAAAAACTTCTTCATTTCTGGGAATGTTATTTTTCAAGATTTTTTCTCCGCTCTTTTCATAAAATATAAATAAACTGCGGCAAACACGCATAATATTAATAACATTAATATTGCAGAAGCTGACGCTCTTCCCATCCTAAAAGTAGTAAATGCTTCATAAAAAACAAATACTGGAAGAGTGGTCGTTGCATCTAAAGGACCTCCATCTGTTAAAATCAAGATCACATCAAATTTGTGAAAAGTCCATATTGCTCTTAAAAGTGAACTCAATAAAAAAACTGGTAGAATAAAAGGAAAAGTAATTTTAAAAAATCTTCTCCACGGTCCTGCGCCGTCAATTCTTGCAGCCTCATATAGCTCATTTGGTATTGATTGTAATATTCCTAAAACTGCTATCACGATGAAAGGAAAAAGTTTCCATGCACTTATAATTATAACTGCAAACATTGCCCAATTTTTATCACTTAACCAACCAATGGGTGCGTCAATTAAATTTAAACTCATTAAAAAATGGCTAATAATTCCGTTAAAGTCATCCATCATGAATCTCCAAGCAGTTATAGCTACAATGCTTGGCATTAAATACGGACTAATGATAGCTGCTCTTGCAAAACCTCTAAATTTGAAATTCTCATTTAATAGTAAAGCTAATCCTAATCCTAACACCATGTCGAGACTGACACTTCCGAAAGTCCATATTAAAGAATTTATAAAAGCATTATGAAATGCCGGATCAAAAAGAAAGAATAAGTAGTTTTTAAATCCTACAAACTTTCCTTCAAAATTACCGGTATCAACTTTTAAAAAACTATTTCTAATAACTATTAGTAGAGGTACAAAAGACAAAAAAAGTAGTACTAAAAAACTTGGGAATATTGATATGTATGCTAATTTTTTATCATTAGGATAAATTGCTGAAGCTTTTTCCATATACAACCTCAAATTGATAATTTTTTTTCAAAATCATCTTTTAATCTATTTTAGTTTCCCATTAATTAGTTGACTTGTCTACTAAATAGTTGACTTGACTATAAATTTTGGGTTAGCTTTAAATATTGTTAATTAATTAGGAGGGAACATGTTCAATAAAATAAAAATAACCTTTTCAATTTTAACTCTACTTTTATTTTCAACTACAGTATTTGCTGCAGATAAAGTTATTACTTTTTTGCATGGTGAAACAGACACCGAAAGTGTTGTAGCCTATGAAAAGATAGCTAGAGATTTTGAAAAGTTAAATCCAGGTATTAAGATTGAAATATCCACTGTGAGTTCAAAAGATAGACTTAAAAAAGTTACAGCAATGGGTATGGCAAGAAAACTACCTACTGTTTTTAAACTCAATCCTGAGGAAAGAAGATTTTACTCTGATAAAAATTGGGTTACACCTTTAGATGATATTGCTACTGGAGAAATGGGCAAAGGGCAACTAGGACCTTATCTTGTCAAGACAAAAGGTAAAGTGATTGATTTGCCTTATACTGTTAACCACTTCTCTGTAATGTGGTATCGAAAAGATCTTCTTGATGCAGCCGGAGTAAAACCGCCTAAAACGTGGGATGAGTGGGAAAAACAAGCTAAGATGTTTACAAAAGGCTCGGGAGATAGCAAACAGTATGGAACTATGATACCTGCCGGAAAAAATAGATATACAAGTATGTTTCTTACAATGATGATGTGGGGAGCAGGGGGATCATATTTCGATAAAGATTATAAAGTAACATTTAATAATCCAGGCACTATTGAAGCTCTTAAATTTATGAAGAGAATGTCGGCATATACTCCTCCAGGACAAGGTAATGCATCATATGGTTATGGTGACAAAGCCTACATGTCGGGAACTACGGCTTTGATTTTCGGAAGAGGAAGAGTACCTCAGAAAACTGTAGCCAAAACTCCAGAGATGATGCCAAAACTTTATGGAGCTACAATACCAAAAGGACCATCTGGCTGTGCGGTAAAATATGCTAACACTAATGGATATGGTGTAGGATCTCCAAAATTTGGTGCTAAAAATGTTGAGGAAGGAAAAAAATTCCTTAAATATCTATTAACTGATCAAAGAATGGTAGAATTTTCTTTATCAGCTCATCCACACACAATTCCACCACAGAAAAAGTTACAAAAGGATAATAGACTTTTAAAAAGTAAAGTTCATCCTTTAGGTAGCAGACCAGATCTAGTTGCAATTAACTATGATTTGACAAATGCAGTTGACTTTATTTCTGATGCTGGATTGCAGTGTAATAATGGTAAAGTAAAGATTGTGAATAATGGCTATAATCCGTACATGGGAGCTATTATTGCAGCTAATATACCATCTCAAGTCGTTCAAAGAGTTATACTTAATAACGAGTCTCCAGAGTCTGCAGTAAAATGGGGTCATGGAGAAATAGAAAAAATAGTTAAAGAGTTAGGCCCAGCTTAATTCATTTAAAATTGGTGAAGCGATTTTTCGCTTCACCAAAAGAATTTATATTTTTATGGCTTCAGTAAGTGTAGAAAATTTAACTAAAGAATTTGGCAGTATAAAAGCTGTTGATGATATAAATCTCAAAGTTAACGACGGTGAATTTTTAGTTTTATTGGGCCCATCAGGTTGTGGCAAAAGCACTTTATTAAGAATGATTTCAGGCTTAGAGTTTCCTACATATGGAAAAATAATAATTGGAGACAATGATGTAACAAGAACTATTCCAAAAGATAGAAATATTTCAATGGTTTTTCAAAATTATGCTTTGTACCCACATATGACTATAGGTGAAAATATAGAGTTTCCTCTTGTGTCTAGAGGTTACAGCAAAGAAGAAACTAAGGAAAAAGTAAAATGGGCTTCAGAACTATTAAAAATATCTGACCTACTTAACAGGAAGCCAAGAGAAACCTCTGGAGGGCAAAGACAAAGAACTGCTCTTGCAAGGGCGTTAGTTAGAGATCCAATGGCATTTTTAATGGATGAGCCCCTTTCAAATTTAGATGCTAAACTTAGGCATTCAGCGAGAGAGGAAATAAGACAATTTCAAAATGAAGTTAAGATAACAACAATATATGTCACACATGATCAAATAGAAGCCATGGGATTAGGAGACAGGATCGTAATTATGGAAAACGGCATCATAAAACAAGTAGGTACACCTAAAGAAATATACGAAAAACCAGCGAACTTATTTGTTGCCAGGTTTATTGGTAGCCCCGCAATGAATATAATTGATTTTGAAGACAGTCTAGTTGGTTTCAGACCAGAAAACCTTGAACCAGAAGAAAGGTTTAATGGCAACAAAGACAGCTCTTTTAAAATTGATCTAGAAGTAAAAAGGGTTGAATTTTTGGGTAATGACACTCTTATTTATTGTCAATCGGATTTAACTCAAGACATCATAACAAGTAAAATAATTTCTGATAACACCTTAAAAATGAAATCGGGAAATAAATATAAGTTTTACGTAAAAAATAATAATATTTTTAAATACGCAAAAGATACTGAAAGTTTAATCTAAATGAATTTGGACTTAAGTCCTTCAAAACTTAAAATCAAATCTTATAATTACGATAGTATATTTGATACTAAAAATAGATGGCAATCATGGCTCGATGTAGAAGCCGCGCTTGCAAAATCACAATCAAAACTTGGCATGATACCTAAGACGGTAGGAAAAAAAATTGCTAGTAAATGCAAATTGTCTAAGTTAAATATTAAAAATATTGAAAAAGATTTAAAAAAAAAAGGACATAAGTTAGTACCTTTGATTTGGGAATTAGCAAGAATTTGTGACAAAGAGTCACGAAAATATGTCCATTGGGGCGCAACAACTCAGAATATTGTATCGAATGGAGACTTATTAATTTTAAAAAAATTTCACAAAACGATTCTTATAGAAATATCCGATATATTAAGTATTTTATCTAAATTAAGCATCAGATCAAAAGATTATGTTATGGTTGCAAGAACTCATGGGCAACACGCTTTACCGACTACTTTTGGATTTAAAATTGCATGCTGGATTGATGAAATTTCTAGACATGTTGAAAGACTTTACGACTCTGAAAAACGTGTTTTTAGATGTATATTTGGGGGAGCAACAGGTACAGCAGCGTCATTTGGAAAATTCGGATTAAAAGTTCAACATTTAATTGCAAAAGAGCTTAATCTTTTTAGTGCCTCTATACCTTCCAGAAGTCATTTTGATCACTTCACCGAATATACAAATATTTTAATTATGATCTCTATAACTTTTGGTAAAATCTCTAATGAAATTTACAATCTGATGAAAAATGAAACCTCTGAACTAGAGGAGCCTATGAGCTCAAAAGATGTTGGTAGCAGTACTATGCCTCAAAAAAGAAACCCTCATTTAACTCAAGATGTAATAAGTTTGTCTACAGAATGTAAATCAATTTCACTTATATCACTTGAGTCCATGTTTAGTGAGCACGAGGGAAGTAGACAACATCACTTAATGAGTAACAACGCTTTATTTAGATCATGCAAAATTACTGGTGAAATTTTAAGCCTTTCTAAATATATTTTAAAAAATATGAAAGTGAAACCTGAGCAAATGAGAAAAAATTTAGAAATATCAGAGGGATCCATCGTATCAGAATCAATTATGTTAAAACTTGGTGAAAAAATAGGTAGACAAAAATCTCACGATGTAATTCATAAAATATTAAATATTTCTGTCAGAGATAGTAAGAACTTTTTGGAATTATTAAAAAAAAATAAAGATTTTAAAAAAAATGTAAATTTAAAAGAGCTAAATAAGATTATAAATCCTAATAACTATATTGGACTCAGTTCAAAGTTTGCTAAAGAAAAAGCAATATTTGCTAGAAATTTAATTAAGAAAATAAAAAAAAAAAGACTTATTTTATCAAATTAATTTCGCTATTTGACATAATCTTATCAAGAATTTTGTTAAATAAAATAACTTGTTCATTCGTTAAATTTCCAACTAATTTCTGATATCTTTTTTTCTTAAGATCTCTCAGCTCTGCAAAAATTTTTTTTCCTTTAGAAGTGAGTTCTAAAGTGTGACTTCTTTTGTCAGTAATTGAATTTATCTTTCTTAAAATACCATATTTTATTAGTTTAATACTAGCCCTACTTATAAAACCTTTATCCATCCAATGTATAGAGGCAAGATCATTTACAGTTGTTTTGTCTTTTATTTGTCCTACCAAACTAATTATAATTAATTCTGGATTTCCTAAACCATATTTTCTAAATTTTCTTACGGTGAATTTTTTTAATTGTGAAGACAATTTATTTATTTTAAAAGCAATGGAGTGTTTATACCCCTTATACTCTTTTAAATTTCTTCTTGTAAATATAGATGGTTCAAATTGAATTACGTTTCTGTTCACTAAACTATTTAATCAAAATTTTGTTTAGAACGCAATTCTTTATAAATATTATTTACTCTATAAACTTCATGTGCAAGATTAAAATAACACTCATACTCAATTTCGTTCGGAGTTACATCAAAGTGATAGTGGCCAGCATCATTTTTTCCATCATAAGAATGAAAATGTGTATGTTCACCGGACTCTCGTAGGTCTAAATTTCCACCTGTTGGATCGCCGGTCCAAAGCACAGAATAACATTGTAATTTTGGCCCAACCGGTTCATAAAATTGTAAAAAATCTTTAGTACATTTCATCAATTTTTTATCGTAGTAGTCGTGTTTAATATCATCATAATCTGGTTGTACATGAGATTTTACTCCGCCATTCTTAATTCTAAAAACACCTCCTAAAGCTATATGGTTATTCTCTTTAATATCTATATTTTTAATCAATGATGCTCTTATTATTTGTGGTAGTGAACCTTGTTTGCTAATTCGTTTTTTCAAATAAATTTTTATAACTTTTCCTTTTACTCCATCGGAAAAATAAATATTTGCAAGCCCACCATGTTTCCTAGCATTATATTTTTTGGACATGCATTTCTTATCTTTATCAACTTGTGCTATCACTGATCTCGACTCATTCGTTGTTAAATTTTCGTTTACCACCAACTCACCGCAACGCCCCTCTAAACATGACATTGCCCCAGAAGCAGCTCCTAAAGCATAAGATTTTTGCGAGCCTATTTTTTTTGAAATTTCCTCATAATTAAATTCAGTGCCAATATATTTTTTATCATGCATATATGGCTCTCCACCAACATCAATTATACGCTCATTTCCTGACAAACCCTCTGCGGGACAGTCCCACTGTTTTAAATTTGGACATTCAGTAATTTTAACTTGAGTTTGTTCAAAATGTACTTTTAAGCCCTCATCGAGGGCTTTTGCCACAACCTCTAGAGAGGGATTGCTAAATTTTGCACTTTCAAATTTAAGCTTCATGTGATTATTTATAGGTTATGAATACTTTAGCAGAAAAGCTGGCAGATGCATGGAAAAAGAGAGACTTAATTCAAATTAATTCTGCAGAACTACCAAAAAGCAGAGAAGAGTCTCATAGCATTCAAAAACAATTCCATAATATTTTAAAGAAAAAAACAGTTGGTTGGAAAATAGGACTTGTTTCAAAGAACTTACAAGATGGAGCTAAAGTAAATGGCCCGATGATAGGCAAAATTATAGATGAAACAGTTTTAATGAATCCGCTCAAAGTAGATTATAAAAAAATTCCAGATTGCATTCTTGAGTGTGAATTTTGTTTAAAATTTTTAGAAGATACAAAAATGGTGCCTGGAGCAGAAAATAAAAGAGAAAACTACGAGGTTTATGTAGCTCTTGAACTAGTATCAACAAGAGTGCACTCAGACTCTAAAAAAGGTTTAGATCCGATTACAATGATGAATTTAAATATTGCAGACAACGGAGGTGCTGGAGCAATAGTAATTGGAAACAAAATACAAAATCTTGAAAAAATTGATTTAGACTTAATTCAAGTTGAAATTAACTTAAATGGTAAAATAACAGAACCGTATTTTAAAGGAGAGAAAAGAGCAGGGCCAATCGAAGCAATCAAATGCATAATTAATGAATTTAAGGACAATCCTGTGACTTTTAAGAAGGGAGAATGGTTTATGACAGGTTCCGTCATACAGCCCTTTAAAGTAAATAAGGGAGATAAGCTTAAAGTAGATTTTAAATCTTTAGGAAAAATAGATATTGATTTTATTTAATGAAGGTTGCTGTTATAACTGGGTCAAGTAAGGGTATTGGTGCTTGTATAGCTAAAGATCTTAATAAAAAAAAGATTAAAGTAATTTTAGTTGCAAGATCAAAAAAACTTTTAAGGAATATACAAAAAAAACTTGTTTACTCAAAGAATTCTCAGATTTTTTCTAAAGATTTAAGATCGATTGCTGCGTGTAACTCATTAGAAAAAAGAATTAAGAAGATTAATTATTTAATTAATGTGGCAGGTGCAACAAAGGGAGGTCATTTTTTAGAATTGAAAGATAGAACTTGGCAAGACGGCTTTGATCTCAAATTTAAGTCAGCATTAAGGTTATCTAGGATATTTTGGAAAAAATTAAAAAAAAATCGGGGAAAAATAATCAATATTGGCGGAGGAGCAGGCTCGTGGGAAAAACCTTCTAGAACTTTTATGATAGGGGGCGCAGTTAATGCATCATTAAATCATTTAACCAAATCTTTATCAGCCCAGGCTAAAATAGATAATATCTCGGTTTCAATTATAAATCCAGGCATGACTTTAACTGGAAGGTTAAAAAAATTAATTAAAGCAGATGCAAAAGTTTTAAAAAAAAGCATGAAAGCTGTTTTGTCTTCAAAATTAAAAAAAGCTGGAATAAAAAAAATAACAAAACCTGAAGAAGTTTCAAGATTAGTCATAAAACTTATAAAAGACAAAAAATCAAATGGCAAAATTTTAAAAATAGACGGTGGCAGAACGTCAATTATGAAATAAATATAATGGAAGATAAAACTTTTTTTTTAAATATGGCATTTGAATTAGCCAAAATTAATTTAGGATCAACAAAAGACAATCCATCTGTTGGATGTATTATAGAAA
>MDTD01014546.1_pt1 | contig 13312 bp, 7 predicted proteins | sample 811221 | NCBI WGS metagenome assembly MDTD01 (sample SAMN05326646, study PRJNA326480) | marine metagenome | isolation source: seawater | place: Pacific Ocean: South West | collected 2011
AGAACATCCACGAAGAAGCGGAACCTGCCTTCAAGAAGGCGGGCTTGAAGGTCCGACGCACTGGTGGGACACTCGATGAAACCGAACTGATCGAGGCCATCGGCGACTCGACCATGATCGGGATTCGATCACGATCGCAGATGACCGAGAAGGTGATCAACAGTGTCCCGAATCTAGAAGCCATCGCCTGCTTCTGCATCGGCACCAACCAGGTCGATCTCGACGCGGCGGCCAGACGCGGCATCGCGGTTTTCAACTCGCCTTTCTGCAACACGCGAAGCGTCGCCGAGATGACGATCGCGGAGATCATCGGTCTCCATCGAGGGCTCTTCGACAAGAACTCCGCGATGCACCAGGGCCGATGGGACAAGTCCGCGACCAACAGCCACGAGGTTCGTGGACGAGTGATCGGGATCGTCGGGTATGGACATATCGGTTCACAGGTCTCGGTGCTCGCCGAGGCGCTCGGGATGAGAGTCGTCTACCACGACATCGTCCCCAAGATGGCGATGGGCAATGCCATACCAGCCGGTTCGCTCGATGAACTGCTCGCTGAATCCGATGTCGTCACACTTCATGTCCCCGAAACCCCCGATACGAAGAACATGATCGATGCAAGAGCATTGAAGAGGATGAAGTCGGGGAGCATGTTGATCAACAACTCGCGAGGATCGGTCGTGGACATCGATGCCCTGGCCGAGGCCATCAAGTCCGAGCATGTCATGGGAGTCGCGCTGGACGTCTATCCAAGCGAGCCCCGTGCTCGACAGGATGATTTCACATGTCCGCTGTCGGGACTTCCCGGGGTCGTGATGACACCCCACATCGGCGGCAGCACCGAAGAGGCGCAGATCGCGATCGCCCGCGAGGTTTCCATGAAGATGGTGACCTATCAACAACGTGGAACGACCACGTCCTCGGTAAACATCCCCGAAGTCGAGCTTCCCCATCGACGCGATGGCCAGGATCGCATCCTCCACTTCCACAGGAATGTCCCGGGCGTGCTCAGCAAGATGCACGGCATCCTCGCGGAAGGCCACGTCAACATTCATGCCGAATACCTGCAGAGCACCGGCGATCTCAGCTACGTGATTCTGGATGTCGACCATCTTCAGGACGGATCGGTCATCGACCAGTTCAGGAACATGGACGAGACCATCAGACTGCGTTGGCTTTCCTGAGAATCACGACTCGGGCGACTGCTCGAGTTCCTCGACCGATGGGCAGGTGCATACGAGATTGCGATCCCCGTAGGGATTGTCCACACGATCGACCGGTGGCCAGAACTTCCGGCTTCTCAGCCATTCGCCCGGATAGGCCGCCTCGGCTCTGGAATACGGATGAGGCCATTCGTCCGCCGTCACCGTCGCCAGTGAGTGGGGTGCGTTGCGAAGCACGTTGTTCTCCACATCAGCCTGCCCCGACTCGATGGCTTCGATCTCGGCGCGAATCCCGATCATGGCATCGCAGAAACGATCGAGCTCGGCTCTTGATTCGCTTTCGGTCGGCTCGATCATGAGTGTGCCGGCCACGGGCCACGACATCGTCGGCGAATGGAATCCATAGTCCATCAGTCGCTTGGCGATATCGTCGATGCGGATCCCCGCATTGGTGAAGGGACGGCAATCGAGGATGAACTCGTGTGCGCACCGGCCGTTCTCGTTCCGGAACATGATTTCATAGTGCGACTCGAGCCGCTTCGCCATGTAGTTGGCATTGAGGATGGCGGTCTCGCTGGAACGCTTCAGTCCTTCATCACCCATCAGGGCGATGTACATCCAGGAGATCGGAAGGATGCTCGGGCTGCCCCATGGCGCCGCCGATATGGCCGTGATGGCCTCGTCGCCGGCGGACTCTGGTCGAACGACAGGATGACCCGGCAGGAACGGCGCCAGATGCGACGCGACGCCGATCGGACCCATTCCCGGTCCTCCACCACCATGCGGAATGCAGAACGTCTTGTGCAGGTTCAGATGGCAGACATCCGCGCCGATTTCGGCGGGACGACAGAGACCGACCATGGCGTTCATGTTGGCACCATCGAGATAGACCTGCCCACCGGCGGCATGCACCAGTTCGGCGATCTCCTGGATCGTGTCCTCGAATACGCCGTGTGTCGAGGGATAGGTGACCATGACCGCACCGATGCGATCGCCGTGCTCGGCGATCTTGGCTCGAAGATCATCGAGGCAGATGTCCGCTTCGGTGGTCTTCACCGCAACGACCTTGAAGCCGGCGGCGATGGCGCTGGCCGGATTGGTTCCATGCGCGGATGCGGGAATCAGACAGACGTCGCGTTGGGTATCGCCACGATGCAGATGCCAGGCTCGAATGACCATGAGTCCGGCGAATTCACCTTGTGATCCGGCGTTTGGCTGCAACGACACGGCATCGAATCCGGTGATGTCGCACAACCATGATTCCAGCTTGCGGAACATCTCGAGATAGCCCTCGGCCTGATCGACCGGCGCGAATGGATGCAGTCTGCCGAAGCCGGGCCATGTGACCGGAAGCATCTCGGTCGTCGCGTTGAGCTTCATCGTGCAGGAGCCCAGCGGGATCATCGAGTTGGCCAACGAGAGATCGCGCTCCTGCAGACTCGTGATGTACCGAAGCATCTCCGTCTCGGAGTGATGCGAAGTGAACACCTCGTGGGTGAGGTAGTCGGATTCACGCTGCAGCCATCCCGGGAACAGTTCGACTGATTCGGCCGCCGTCTCCAGATCGATGTCGATCGACTCGCCTCTGTTGAAGGCCTCCAGGATCATGTGGACATCCGCTTCGGTGGTGGTCTCGTCGAAGCTGACGCCGATGGCATGGCCATCTTCGTATCGACGGAGATTGAAACCGCGAGCGATGGCATGGCCCATGATTCCATCGATCTCCTCCGGCGCGACGTCGACCCGGACCGTATCGAAGAACGGTACCGCGGCCACTTCACGTCCACAGCGTCTCAGCGCCGTCGCGAAACCGCGGGCCATGGATGCCACGCGAGTACCGATGCGACGAAGTCCGTCGGGACCGTGATAGACCGCGTACATCGAGGCCATGATGGCCAGCAGGACCTGAGCCGTGCAGATGTTGCTGGTGGCACGATCCCGCTTGATGTGCTGTTCACGTGTCTGAATGGCCATGCGAAGGGCGCGGCGATCGTGGCGATCTCGTGAAACTCCGATGATCCGCCCCGGCATCTTCCTGACGAAGTTCTCGCGTGTCGCCATGAAGGCCGCATGCGGCCCACCATATCCCATCGGTACGCCGAATCGCTGCGAGGAACCGATGGCGATGTCGGCATCGAGTTCTCCAGGCGATGTCACCATGGTCAAGGCCAGCAGATCGGTCGCCATGACCACGAGCGCACCGCCGTCATGCGACTGCCTGATGAAGTTCTTCCAGTCATGGAATCGGCCGTCGGTGTCGGGATACTGGATGAGTGTGCCGAAGACACCCTCGAAGTCGGGCGTGGTGTTCTCTGCGAAATTCTCGACACGAAGCTCGATGCCCAGCGGCTTGGCGCGGCCTTCCAGCACGGCCAGCGTCTGGGGATGGCATCGATTCGACACCATGAACACGGTGTCCTTGTTGCGGCACAGGTTGAAGCACATGATCATGGCCTCGGCCGCAGCGGTCGCCTCATCGAGCAGCGAGGCATTCGCGATGGGCAGCCCTGTGAGATCACTCACCATCGTCTGGAAGTTCAGAAGCGCTTCCAGTCGCCCCTGCGAGATCTCGGACTGGTACGGCGTGTACTGCGTGTACCACGCTGGATTCTCGAGGATGTTCCGTTGAATGACCGAGGGGACGATCGTGTCGTAGTACCCCATGCCGATTCCGGTCCGGTGAACCTGATTGCGTTCAGCCAACTGGCGAAGCGACTCGAGTAGTTCATGTTCCCCACGAGCGGGCCCGACGTTCAGAGTGGTGCCGGTACGAATGCTCGAGGGCAACGCTTCCGCCATCAGATCATCCATGGAGTCGACACCCAACGTGGCCAGCATCGACTCGATATCCAGGGCGTTCGGGCCTATGTGTCGATCGGCGAATTGGGGTTTTGGATCAAGCATGTCCGTGGCTCGTGTTGTCTGCTGGGCCGGCCCGGATGAGGATGTAGCGGCGTGGGAAGTCATGGAAACGGTGCTCCGGAGTGTCCTCCGGCTCCCTGACAGGATTCTGGAACCTTATCTATGGAAAGCCCGACCTGACTGGGGGCCCGGCTATGACTTCACTATATTGATCCCAGCCTCGTGCGGCAATGCCAACTTCTCACTTCCACGCCAGGGATTCCTCTCTTTGAGCACACCAAAGCCTCAACATGGCAGGCTTCTTCATCTGGACGTTCTGCGTGGATTGGCGGCACTGGCGGTGGTCTACGGCCATCTGGCTGAATACGTGTTCTTTCCGCACTGGTCCCCCGATTGGAAAGGCGTCGTCACTCCACAGATGGGCTGGGCGCACCACCCCGCCGAGCGGTGGGTGGCCGAGGCGTTCCGGGGATGGGTCGACTGCGGCAAGGTCGGGGTCATCCTGTTCTTCGCACTCAGTGGTTTCGTGATCCACTACAGCCTCTCCGAACGACGTCGCAAACCGATCGCCACCTTCGTCGTCCGGCGGTTCTGTCGAATCTACCCCGCCTACTGGGCCTCGCTCCTGCTCGCGCTGGTCCTCGTGCTGGTGGACTGGATGCCCAGAAATCCAGACGGCCAATGGGCCCAGTTCCTCGTCAATGCGACGATGTTGCAGGAATTCGTCGGTGTCACGAACGTCATGGGTGTCTACTGGACTCTGGCGATCGAGCTGGCCTTCTATGTCAGTTGCGGCATCCTGTTTCTGATCGGATTCATGCAGCGTCCCGGGTTCCGACTGGCTGCTTCAATCGGGTTCCTTCTGATGGCGCTCGCGGGATCGATCGTGGCTTGGCAGATGGATCGCCGGCTCCCGCTGGCGCCGGGGCTGGCCCTGTCGATCATGTTCTGGGCAACGCTCTGGCAAGGCTGGATACTGGACTCGGACCGGAGATGCCTCGTCCTTTCGAGGATCGGTCTGGTATCGATCCTGCTCCTGATTCCAGTCATCACCCTGCTGGGCTACAACTCCCCGGAAGAGACCTTCACGGGCGGCATCGGCTGGCGATATATGGGCAGCTATCTCGTGGCGTTCATCTTGTTCGTCATCTACACCCGTGGATTCAGGAACCGTGTCTGGGGCCCCGCCCCGCTGGTCTGGCTTGGAACGATCAGCTACAGCCTCTACCTGATGCACACCCTCGTGATGTACGCGGGTGAAGCCAGCGGTGTCATGCAGTGGATGAAGCAGTACCCACCGACCGTCTACTTCCTGCTGGTGATCGTCGTGTCGATCGGTGTGAGCTTCCTGACGTGGTACCTGATCGAGCGGACGTTCCAGAGACTCGCCAGAAGATGGACGCCATGGGAATCACGTTGATCGAACAGCAGGGATGACGAACCGATCAAGTCGTTTCGCGAACGGCGGTCTTGATGTCCAGGACATCGCCATCGGACAGCCGTTCCATGGGAGATGACGGGAAGTCCGCACCATCGGGCACATGGATCAACTTGATCTTTTCCTGGAGTTCCGACGGCAGCGTCATCAACTCCTCGAGTCTGGCATGCTTGGCGGCCTGTCCACACTCATGGATGATCAGATCCGCTTCCGAAAGCCACTCGACATGCGCTTTCTCGAACTCGGTATCCCCCGACCAGCCCAAAGTCGAATCGCCGTCACTGATGAGTAGCCCGACAGTCGGCACGGAATGCCGCGTCCATCTTGCTCGAACCTGGAGACCCGCCACGTCCACCGCATGCTCGACCGAGAGCAGACCGGGGGCGAAGTAGTCCTCCAGCTTCGATTTGGGCTCCTCACCGAACTGGCGTCCATCCATGGACGGGGCCAGTCGCTCCCACATCCGCTCCATGACGGCCGGCGCCGCCCAGAGTCCCGGGCGACCACCGCCAGGAGCAATGTACTTCCGGTAGAAGGCCAGCGTCTCGATTCCGCCGGCATGATCACAATGCAGATGCGTCACGATGATGTCATGGATCGCGGCGGGATCCACGTCGAGACCGGTGCTCAAGGCCGCCTGCTTGTACATCATCAGGGGTGAACCGGGGCAGTCGATGGCGATGAAGCCCTTCGGGGTCTCGATGAGAGAACTCGAACCAAATCGTGAATTGCTGAAAGCATCACCTGTCCCTGTGACGATCAATCTCATGGGTCCCATGCTCGCACAGACTCGCCTCGAGTGCCAGAGCTCATTTGCACAGGAGATGGAATTCATGCCGCCAGCCGACCGGGTAGACTCCATGACAAGCCGGTATCGATCCAATGAGGGTCGATCCCATGGAGGCCCCGGCATGAGCCTTATGGCTTTGAGAGTCCATCCACTGCTGAGCACGCTCCTGCTCGTGATAGCCGGTGTGATGCTGCCAGCTGAATCCGCCCTGGCACAGGGTGGCGCACCCGGCAACTCGCTGGAGGTCCTGACACGTCTGGAGGACGCCCTGTCGCGTCAGGACATCGATCTGCGACTTCGCACCAGTCGTGGCCAGACCGTCGGTGAACGAATGACCATCGACTACGGTGCCTCGCTTCGTTTCGGTGTCGCCGGGATCAACGATGCCTTCGGCAGCTCCAGCACCCTGCTCCAGTACGAGGCCAACCTATTCCTGGCCGCCAACATCGATGGTGGGCACAACTTCTTCGGCAACCTTCGGTTCCTGTACAACGACTACCCCAAGGGCGATGCCTTCGACGGCGAGAACAGTCAGCTCCTCTACCCGATCGGCAATCGCTACTGGTATGAATTCGACCTTCGATCGGCCCATCTGGCCGAGACCGGCGAACGCCTTCCGTACAACATCAATGCCAAGGTCGGCCGGATGTTCATCAACTGGAACACAGGGGCCGTCTTCAGCAACGACGCCTACGCCCTCCAGATCATGGCCGATTGGGAGAAGCTCGAGTTCGCCGGCTTCATCGGCCGCACGGCCCGAAGTGGCATGTACGACTTCGACATCTCTCGGCCCAACTACGACGGCTACACGAACCGTCACCTGTTCGCAGCCAGAGTCGACTATGAAATAGTGACCGAGTTCAAGCCGTACGTCTCGTACTTCATCCAGCGCGACCGCAATCCGGAGGATGAAGAAAGACAGACGATCTTCGGGCCGATGAACTTCGACTACAACTCGCAGTACCTCTCATTCGGGTCCACTGGTTCCATCGGTCCGCAGCTCACGTATACGCTCGAGGTTGTCCGTGAGACCGGTACAACACTCAGTAGCCCATTCGTGCTTCCGATCATCCCAGTGCCTCAGACGAAGGATTCGATCGATGCCTGGGCCGGTGTCTTGAACATGATCTACGCATTGAGGGACAAGAACCTCACCAATTTCAGCCTGACCACTGCGGTGGGTACCGGCGACCCCGATCGTCTCACGACCTCGGGCACCTATGCGGGCAATCGCACAGGAACGACCGACCGGGCCTTCAACAGCCTTGGATACATCTACACCGGTCTGGCCTACGCACCTGATCTGTCGAATCTGGCCATGGTCCGGGTCGGTGCCAGCACGGCGTTGCCCATCGACAGCAAGCGACCGGATGCCCTGAGAGTCGGCAGTGACTTCTTCTTCTACAACAAGCTCGATCTCGGCAGCCCCACCAGCGGCGTGTCCGGAAACAGTCACTGGATCGGATTCGAGATGGACCTGAGGCTAGACTGGCGCATCACCAGCGATATCAGCGCGAATGTTCGATACGGCATCTTCTTCCCGGGCAACGCACTCGCCGAACCCTTCGACAAGGAACGCCACTTCATCTACGCCGGAGTCAGCTATGCCTTCTAGGAAGCATGTTCTTCTCCTGTTGATGGTGACCGTCATTGGCTTTGCCAGCGGTTGCACCTTGTTCGAACGCACGACGCTCGACGACTCCGCCGTCGTGCAGTTTCCGGGGAATGACCAGGACTTCGACTTCTGGGACAGTCTCGCCAAGCAGTCGGTCGTCACCAACGACGATGCGTTGCACGGTCTGCTGCTGCTCTCCGATGGAAGCGACGACTGCAAGACCTACGAGTGTCGTTATGAGGCTGGTGTCGCCAAGGGCTGGTTCGATGGAAGCTGGGGCGGCATGCCGCCGGCGAACGAATCCGCCCGGGTCGGCTGGATCGCGGTGGCCGCCTGTCAGATCCTCGAGATCAAGGGTGGCCTGACCATGCAGCTCTTCGGCGACTCGCCGCGTTACTGCTCCAGAGAGCTGACGTTCATGGGATTGCTCCCCGCCCTGTCGGAAAACGAGGCCCTGACAGGGCTGGAATTCACGGCTCTGGTGGACAATATCGAGGATCGGCAGCGGCTGAATCAGGTGTTTGAAGCACGCAAAAAGCTCAAGGAACAGCAAAAGAAGGCCAAAGAGGCCGCTGAAGCCAAAAGAATTTCAGAAGTCCTCACACCAATGCATCCGAGCCCCGTAGAGGGTACGGACGATAGCAATGAGGCAGACGCCCCCGCCTCTGGTGAGGGCGCCACGGATTCGGACAGGTCGACCGAACCCAGCTGATCAAACGACTGGAGGTCCCATGCCCAGAGGGATACTCGACATCACCTTGATTCCACTGCTTGCCGTGGTCATGGTCTCGATCGGTAACGCACAGGATGGCATGGTCGCCATCAATTCCCCCGAACAGCTTGCGGTTCCGGGGCCGGTCACCACCAGATCGGAAATACAGAATCGACTGTCCTCCTTCAAGGGTGCGATCAAGGGTGTCGCCAAGCCGCTTCCGAAGGGCGACACCAGAAAGCTGGGCGCCATCGTGATGCTCGTCACCGGTCGTTGCCAGTGGCGGATGGACGAGACCTCCGGCTGGAAGAAGGCCGCCATCAACGATTCGCTCGGACCAGGCGCGTTCATACGCACCGGACTCAACTCCACGCTGACACTGCGGTGTGGATTGAACTCGACGGTTCTGGTGGACAGCAACAGCCGGGTCCAACTTCCATCCCTGATGCAGGATGGCGATGTTCTCCGGACCATCGTCACCATCAATCGTGGACGCGCCGATATCCAGGTCGATCGCGTGGGGCTCATGAACGACTTCTCCGTGCTGACACCGTCCGGGTCGCTGGCCGTCAAGGGCACCGGCATGGGGGTCCAGTACGACGGTTTCACCGGAACCAGTGTCGTCGGTGCCAGACACAATCGCATGAACGCCATCGAGATGCGGTACTTCATGAATGATGGCTACAAGTGGCTGATGTCGGGTGATGCCGTGTCCACCAATGCCGTGCAGAATCCGGCGACGGTGGCGGCGCTCGAGACCCAGCCCGCACCTTCGTTGCAGGCCTATGAAGCCGAGGATGCCGGATCCTTCGATTCCGCCGCGGATCAGGCATTGGCCGCAACCGACACGAGCAGTGTCACGACCCGCGTTGTGCTGGCACAGCAGCAGCAGCTCGAATCCGAAACAATCATCAACTCGATCGAGCAGGAAGTGATCGCCGGCATTCTGGCCGAGCAGGAAGCTGCGGTGCTCGCTGCCATCGAAGCGGCTGAGTCTCAACTGGAGGAGGAGATCTTCGAGGAGATTCTCGAAGAGGAAATCGAGGAGATGATCGATGAGATCATCGAGGACGACAATGGTGGCGACAACCAGCCGCCACAGGACATCCTGAACACGATCGGATACAGCCAGTACTTCGGTCAGATGAACGGACCATCCGATCAGGGCTTCCTGGCCGCGGCCATGGCGCTCGATCTGATCGGTGACAATATTGCGATTGGAGATCATCCGTTCGTCGATCGACAGTATGGACCGAATGAACTCTTCCGTCGCCAGATCCCGTTGTATCTGGAACCCAAGCTGCAGCTTCTGGGTGGCGAGAATGCCAGGACTCAAGCTGAAATCGACAGTGCCTCATTCGATGATCTTGTCGATGGTGCGCCAAACGGACTGTTCGGGTTCTACAACGAGATCATCAACTACGGCATCAGCAATCCGCAGTGGTACGAAGCAGGTGGTGCACCGCCGACTCGTGCCGATCTGGTGCTGATGGTCCAGTCCTATGAGAACCAGATCAATGCGATTGGTGGAAACATCACTACCGAGCAGGCGAGGGAAGCCTTCACCTATGCGTTGTACGAAACCCTCTACAAGACCGATGAGACCGCCACGGGGTTCACTGAGTACGGCCAATTCCTCCTCAATGGCTATGTCTGGTCAGGTTTCCCACCGGACCCCCCGCAGAACCTGAAGATCGATCGATAGATCCATCCAGCGTTGTTCTCGGACCGCTTTACAGGACATTTATCAATAATTTCAAATATTCCGCCTGATAGAAGAGCTGCTGAACGCCTATTTCTGGTGCTCGTCGGTTTCCGAACCATACTTGAGCTCGAACAGAGGCAAAGTCCGCTCGTAGAATCAACGGGTGGAGACATCCACTTCAGGAGCCTGACAACATGAAGACCAGCCGCCACAGGCCATTCATATCAGCCATGATCATCGCCCTTCTGGGGAGTAGCGCCATGGCTGCGGATGTCCAGCCCCCCAAGGATGGATTGCCGCCGCTGGATCAGGTTGAACTGGCCCAGCTTCACATGGCGGCGTTGACCGCCGCGAGTTCCACAGGCCCCATCGAGGCCATCGCCAAGGGAACGACCAGGGTTCTCGAAGCCGTCGTTCTGGAGGTTCGAGGTCGCTGCCAATGGAAGGCGACGGAAGAGGACGCCTGGCAGAAGGCGGCGAAGGATCATCGACTCAAGCCCGGCTCATTGATCCGAACCGGACTTCGATCCCATCTGGCGTTGCGATGCGGACCCAACGCGACCATTCTGGTCGACTCCAATTCACGAGTCGCGGTTCCAGCATTGGCTCAGAATGGCGAGACTCTCAGCACCATCGTCCAGGTCGAACGTGGACGCGCCGACTTCAAGGTCGATCGTGTCGGTCTGACCAACGACTTTTCCGTGGTGACACCCAGCGGCGCACTCTCGGTGCGCGGTACCGGCATGGGTGTGGCCTATGACGGCTTCAATGGCGCCAGTGTGTACGGCGCTCGATTCAATTCGATCAACGCGATCGAGATGCGTTATTACGGCCAGAAGAAGGTCTGGAGTGTCTCGGGTGGCGGTGCCACCTCCAATCGAGCGAAGAATCCGACCAAGCGTGCCGTGACCAAGTCGGTCGGTGGCAAGAAGCCGATCAACAAGGCCCATGCCATGGATGCGAAGGGCGCCTCGAAGGGCGGTCCCCCGCCACGCGGTGTCGACGGTGGTCTTCGAGAGACGACCCGACTGGTTCTGGGCGCCGAGCAGGGTGTTCGCGAAGCGCAGAGAAGAGAAGCCTTTCAGGAGGAATTCCGTGTGGCTCAGGAAGCAATGAAGCCTCCTCCGGCACCTCCCGCAGCACCTCCCGCAGCACCTCCGGCAGCACCACCCGAGCCGCCGGCGCCACCACCACCGGCACCACCGCCACCGGATGATCCGATCGAGCCACCGCCACCACCGGTCGATGTGATCGATCTGCCTGGGTACCAGTCCTACTTCCGTGAGGTGGTGTCACCAACGGATCGTGGCATGCTGGCGGCTGCGGTGTTCATGGATCTGGTGCCGAGTGATTATTTCCAAGACGACAAACTCGACATTCCGATTGCTCTGGTAGACCCCGGTTTCTTCCTACGTCAACAGATTCCACTGGAGTTTGAACCTGCACTCTATGATTTGCTGAACAACCCTGAAGTCGCAGAGGGTCTGATTATTCGAGCGAAAGGCGACTTTGCCTTGGATGATCTTCAGTACAACCCGCAACTCCCGGAAGGCGCGCCAATTCAGACCATGGCGGATCTCTATGGTCGGTTGTTGAGCATGGGTTCCGAACGTTATCTAGAGTGGGGAAGCGGCGGACAAGGGCCAATCGATCATGACCTCGATATGATCCTCCAAGCGGTGAACCAGTTCGCCAACGTGCCTGAATTCGCCAATCAGCCAATTCAGGTTCGGGAAGCATTTGTCGAATCGCTTAAAGCGACACTCTACGACCAAGAGGCATTCACAGCATATGGACAGGCACTCCAGTTGAGAATGCCAGGTGGTGGAATCAATCCTCCCTGATCATCGATTCCCGGATCACGGATGATCGAATACCACAGTTCATGCACTGAGCACCGTGTGTCCGTACACTCCATGCGTGACACGTCATGCCCCCGTACTGATCGCCTCGCTTCTGACCGTTCTGGTCATCCTGCTGATCGACCTCGCCGGTCTGTTCAACGGGTTCAATCAGCGCATCATCGATCAGCAGCAGCGACATCTGCCCAGGGAGACCGCCCCCTACAGCGATCGCATCGTGCTGGTCGACATCGACGACGGTTCCATCGATCGCATCGGACGATGGCCATGGCCACGCACCTACATGGCCGATGCCGTCAACGAACTGCATCTGGCCGGGGCCCGCACCGTCGCACTGGACATCGAGTTCTCCAATCCACAGGATCCCACCTGGGATCCGCAGACGGGAACCTCGAGAGACGATGACGCAGCCCTGGCCCAGGCGGTCAATGAAGCCACCATCCTCGCCACGGTTCTGGCTGAGGATGAACTGGAAACACGATGGAACGACGCGGGCGGGCAACCGGACACGCTTGCCAACCTGGTTACCAAATTGCGAGGCGACATCACCGCCACGCCCGAACAACCACCTGGCGGCATGGTGCTCGAGGATGTCGATCGTGAAGCCTTCGCTTCCAATCAACTGCTGTTGAAGAAACGGGCGATCCAGGAAGCCGTGAGAAGATTGCCGGCGACCGCATCGCTCAGGGATCTCGAGATCGAGATCGTTCCCTCGACACGCCTCCACGGTGTCGACTATCCGGAACGACCGCTTCTCGAAGCCGCCTTGAACCAGTATCGGGGTCTGGCAGCGGCCACCGTCTTCCTGTGTCGAGAAAGACCCGATGAAATCGGTTCCTCATCCGATCGTGTGCCGCTGGAGATACTGCTCAAGCAGGCCGGCGGCATGGGCTACGTGAACATCACGCATCGTGGCCCCGATGGTGCGGTGCGTTCCATCTATCCATCACAACCCATGGAAGGTGGGGACATCCTCTCGCTTGGACTGGCGGCCGTCGCCCACTATCGGGACATCAGGCCCGGAGACATCCTCATCGACGATGACGGCATCGTCATCGGTGAAGTCGAACTGCCCGCCGATGATGGCCGGCTCTGGTTGAACTGGCCACGCAGCGACGTCGACTGGCGTTGGCGCAATCTGCACCGAGCCGACGAGGATGATCAGGAA
>MDTD01122810.1_pt1 | contig 13312 bp, 14 predicted proteins | sample 811221 | NCBI WGS metagenome assembly MDTD01 (sample SAMN05326646, study PRJNA326480) | marine metagenome | isolation source: seawater | place: Pacific Ocean: South West | collected 2011
GCAACGACTGTCACCTGGCTCCAGACAAGAGCTGGGAATAGACAAACGGAGAAAATGGTTTTTTTATATTCCATAATTAATGATTTAATATTTCTAATTAAAAAGGACTGATCTTATCCCAGAATTTCATGAACCAACCTTTATCTTGAGCTCCGGATACGACTCCAGAAGACAGGTAGCGGATATTCATATCGGCAATCTGATAACTATAAACGCTGTTATCAGCTGCTATATCATCAAATCTTACGGTTCCCCTTAGGATAATGGTTTGCGTTTCTCCTCCGTAAGCCGATTGACGAATTCCCTCAACCAACATGTTGCGATTAGGCAACACATCCACAACTCGAACAGCAAATCGTGTTGTGAGGCTGTCTGAATTATCAATGGAACCGGAGCCATCGTGTGTTGTAGCGTTACCGAATTTCATCGCAGGGAATGCGCCTCCATGGTGAAAGAGCTGGCTGCCGTTAGTAGCGCTAGTGGTGGTGAAAAATAGATTTGAGATGCTTGCGTCCACACCCGATGAGCGTGAGGTTGAGGTTTTGCCCTCGCGTTTTGCTGCATTGCTTTCTTGTACTCGGACATTGAGTATATCGCCTATTAATCGGGCTTTTTTGTCGGCTACTGGAGAACGGCTGACATCACTTTTCCAGAGTGAATCGGCAGTCAAAAGACCGGCACAAGCCAAGCTGATAATAAGAGTCTTCTTGTTCATTCTAGTAAGTTACCTTTACCTCACGATTGTTAACCACCTTGCCGCGTAACTCTTTGGAGGATCGAGTATTACGAAGCCGTATTAGATCCCCAGGAGCTCCATCTTCCAGAGCTAAAACGCGCAGGCGAATTTCCAGTGCTTTATGTTGCAATACTGCATCAACGGTTTGGTTACGAAAAATGACGGGAGTACGCCGCAAGTGTCTTTCCAAAATTATGGAGCCGGCTGAAACAGTTGTAACCAATTGTTGAGATTCGTCTGGTTTACCCGTCCAGATGCTACCCCTTAAATTAATGGTGTCGGTTTTCTTATTGAGCAGCTTGATTTCTCCCAAATTTTTTCCTCTTTGAGCAATTTTGTGTGTGACCCAAACATTCCTCATCAATCGTGCCTTAAAAAAATTAACTTGCTCACCCATTGCTTTGCCATCAGCTAGCACTCTATAATGTGCTTTCATAAAGGCAGTCGGTTGCGTGTAGGGTTGAGCGACTAGCTCAATGCTGACACTTGCCGTATCAGTTGGTATCGGGATTGAGTTGATTGCCCGAGTGGGCTCCAAAATAAGTTCACCTTGATCAAGCTCAAAAGATTTAGACAGTGCTTCAGCGACCAGAGGAACAAGTTTGGCTGAAGTTACCTCGCGTGTTGCGTCTGCTCCAGACGCCACAACGATTAGGCTGAAGTGTAAAATATAGATTAAGTTTCTCATAACAATTGCTTTAGATTAACCACGGAGTCGATTACTCATGCTCATCATTTCATCGGCTGCCTGAATGGACTTGGAGTTAATTTCATAAGCACGTTGGGCTTTAATCAGGTTTACCATTTCTTCAACTACCTTCACGTTGGATAATTCGAGATATCCTTGTTGTACTGAACCCATACCAGCGTTACCTGGTTCGCCAGTTTGTTCAGTTCCTGATGATGGGGTTTCTCGGTATAGGTTGGATCCGATATTTTCCAGGCCTGCTGGGTTTGCAAATCGTGATAGTACCAAATTCCCCGCTGTGGTGGTGGTTCCAGCTTGAGTTACTGAAACAACTCCTGTGGGACTTATCGAGACGTTGGTGACCTCGGGGCTGATGGTGACTCCGGCAAAACTAGTAACTGGTAAGCCATCGGAAGTTACGATATTTCCAGTACTGTTAAGTTTGAATCCGCCATCGCGGGTGAAAGCGTTGCTTCCATCAGGTAAAGTAACTTTGAAGAACCCATTCCCGTGGATGGCAAGATCCATTTTTTCTCCCGTGCTGGAGATTTCACCCGCTGAAAATACCTTCGCAGTAGCAACGGCTCGTGAACCATGTCCAACTTGAAGTGAAGTTGGGACCTGATTCCCTGCGCCTGATTCTGCTCCAGCGGATCTATCAGTCTGGTAAAGTAGATCTTGAAATTCGATCTTGGATTTTTTGAATCCAGTGGTGTTTACGTTAGCCAGGTTATTTGCAATCACATCCAGATTCATCTGTTGTGCTTGCATGCCTGAAGCTGAAGAATATAGAGCGCGTAACATTATTGGTATCCTATTGAGTGTTTCCGAGTTGTTGGATCATTTTGCCAAGGGTTTCATCCTGAATTTTCATGATCTTTTGATTTGCCTCAAAGTGCCTTAAGGTCGACATCAGTTCCCCCATTTCATGGGTGGGAGTGGTGTTTGAACCCTCTAAAAAGCCCTGCGCAACCCGCGTTTCTTCAGAGTTGATAGGTAAAGGGGTTACTCCTTCAGAACTATAATATCCGGCGTTTAATCGTTTTAAATTTTTAAGGTCATCAGAGCTGAATTGAACCAACTCTAATTGGCCGAGAGGGGTGCCTCCTTGACTGACATTGCCATCTCGATCGATAGTTACGGGGTTTGAATCATTGGTGTTAATGACAATGTTGGCAGCGCCACCGGCTTGTCGCAGTGGATAACCCTCTTTGGTGACCAAAGTGCCATCACTGGCGATGTGGAATGAGCCATCCCTCGTGTAGACGGCTCCATTGGGGCCATTTACCCCAAAGAAACCAGGGCCATCAATTGAGACATTTTTGTTATCTCCGGTGGGCATTAGAGTGCCCTGTTGAAAATCAATATATCCAGTAACACGTGGTAGCATAAACCGCAGTTCACTTTTGTTAGCTTGATCTAATGCCTTGTTGAACATTTCGGCATTAACTGAACTGAAGCCTACGCGGTTGCGCTTAAATCCGGGGATTGAGGCGGCTGCAAGATTTTCTGCAATCACTTCCTGGCGTTGCATAGATCCCTCTAACGCCGCGGCAGCCTGATACAAACTTACATTCATTCCTCAATCACACAGCAGTTTGTATGCCATCTAACTTTGGAATATATGCGGTGAATTAAACCAGAAAACCCCAAAAAAAAGGTATTTTAGGAATAAGAATGCCAGTAGGAGTTCCCGTTTTGGGATCCGTATATCCGGCCGACTTTTCGCATGGTCTTGAGTGAGCGATTCTCGTTTTGGATTCGGCTATTCACGATATCCATCTCTGACTGGAGGAGAGTTTGATTCAGCTTTGTGATCGTGATTAGTTCATTAACCAGTAGCTTGTCAGCTTCTGAAAAGTCGTCGCCACTGTAGTCTTCCAGCAAGGCTTTGATTCTACTTTTCTGGTCAAGGAGATCGTTAAGCACGCCCCACTCTTTTTCGGCAATTGCTTCAGATTCATGCTCGGAAAGCCTTAGCCACTCTTTAAGTAAAATAGTGGTATTTGAAGGATTCATTTGTTTAGCCCAGAAGAGATAGACTGGTCTGGCCATCCGTTTCGCTTGGCTCACTTATTACTTGAGAGTTGTTTTTTTCAGGGCTTAAACCGGCTTGTTGCTTCAAGTTTTTTTGTTTCTCCAGTGATTCACTCCACGCGTCGCGTAGTTCGCTGATGCGTGATAGGATCTCCTCGATTATAGCACGATCTTTTTTGATGTTTGCTTCTTGGAGCCTTTGATCAAAATAGTAATATAGACTGGTAAGGCTTTGGCCTAGCTCTCCTCCATTTTCCAGATCAAGAGCATGGTTCAGCTCCCTGATGATTTCCTGAGTTTTAGTGATATTTGTGTGTACCGTAAGGTTGAAATCTAAAGGATCGTCGTGTTCGAATGCGCGTAGAGCAGCGCCTAAAAACCTGATAGCTCCATCGTACAACATGACGACCAAGCTCTCGGGTGAGGCTGAGCCTACCGCATTAGCTCGATAAGCGTTCAACTTATTAGCGCTATCCATTGCCCTTTATCAGAGCAAATTTCGTGCCGCTTAGAGAAAAGGGAATATATCTGGGAAGGTGGGCCTTATTCGGCCTGATCAATTTCTGAAGCTATCAGCTTTGCAAATTTGTCTATTGCCTCAGCTGGGGGATATGTGTCGGCCTGCACCGACTCGCGCAATCGATCTTTTATTTGGTCAAAACGCGCCTCTACGTCACCCTCAACCCGGGTAAAATCCGGGGATCTTGTAAGGTTGGCCTCCATCGCATCAGTCGGCACCACCATATCCACAGAGGCAGACTGCTGGCTTTGCGCTTGAGCCATTTTAGCTGGCCCCTGCGCCTGTCTCGATGCGTTAAGACTGACTTCTTTCATTCTATAACCTTTGCTAATATTGCCTTATTTCGGCCAAAAATCAACAATTTTTATATTTCACTAGGCTCCTCACGGGGAGTTGCCGGCTTTTTTGCGTCTTTAGGTGCCTCTTCTGCCAGGGGAGCCGGTTGAGGGCCCACTTCTACTGTTTTTTCGGGAACCTTCTGATTGTCTATAGTTTCGGCAAGTTCTGTAATTTCTTTAGGATTTTTTTTCATAAGGGTCCCAATTAACTCAGAAAGTGAATATCTGGCCATTTCTCTGGGAGAGTCCAAAACCAATAATTCAGTCGCTGCGGAGTTGTGAGTGGAATGATTTTTGCGGATATGCCTTCTCAGTGAATTGGCAACCGGGCTTTGGCCTCCATCAAAAACCTCATCTACAGCCCAAATTAGTTTTTCAGATTCTAGGTCGAATAAATGTATTTTCCATCCCAACGCTACAGGTGGATACGCTCTGAAAGTGGTTAATTCGGTGAAAAGGACGGCTTGACATCCAGTTTGTCTTTGTAGGGTTTGCAGGAAATTATGAGGTAAAGGTTCATCAGCATAGATCGCCTTTTTACCGAACATCCTTTGCATACGGTTGGGAGTAACAGTGACAATGTCAAAAATTCTATTGCGCGAAAATTCTTCAGTTAATATTGCCTGCATTTGAGGAACTCCCCGTTCGGCGTCTCGGTTTCCCCGTCCTGAGGTAAGTGGCATTATCGCCACCCGTTTTATGTGAGGCTCCAATCCTTCCAAAGTTTCATAGACGTTGCCTACCGTATAAAATGGGCCGACATAGGCTCCATTATTTAGCTTTGCTACTTGCTTACAGGCTGTCGCGCCGCACAGTAAAACGACTAGAAAAGTATAGCGTAGTATCATATTTTTCATTTCAGATTATTTGAAGCGTGACATGAGAAAGCTCATGTCGTTGTTAATTTTAGATTGGGCCTGTTCCATGTTTACGAAGCCCCGGATCAATGTTTCCCTATTCATTTGCACTCGTCTTTCGTGATCTGCAATTTGTTCATCTATGGATTTAATCTGGTTAGTTAGATTAGTTTGGGTGGTTTCCAGAGCTCCTTCGTCGTCCAGCAGGGTATCCAAGTAGGTATACATGGTTGCGGCCAGTCCGTGTGTGGTGGTGGTAAATAAAGATTTAACCTGCCCTTGATTTTCCCTTAGGGCGGTATCTAAAGCGGCAGAGTCTGATAAGGTAATTTGGTTGGAATAACCGCTGGTACTATAACCTATTGATTCTAATCGCGTGATCGAGCCGGTGAGTCCGGTAACATCGCCAATAGCTTTGGTTCGAAGATCGCTGGTAATGGTCATGGACACCAGCGATTCGCCTGCCAACACTCCTAAGGTAACTTTTCCATCGGTGGAAGTGCTGCTTGCGGTCATGGTGCCGATAAGTGACTGAATTTTGTTTATTTGACTAACAAATCCTCCGATTTTGTTCTTAATAGTTTCGTCATCGGATTTAACTGAAACTGTAGATTTTTGCGGGCTACTATTGAGAAAGTACACGTCGCCGGTTTGAGCACCCGTAAGGTTGACCGCACTACTTCCCGATTCGGCATCTGCTTTAGTGGTGTGCAAGGAGAAGCTTCCACTTGAGAGAGTTCGAACATAATAAGTGGTTCCTGTAGAAATCCCTCCGGGAACGGTTCCTGGGCTGTAAATGGTGACGGCTTCTCCAGTGCTATAGCCATGTGAATTTTCAGTTGTTATCGTTTCACCTGAAGTATCTACGCTACTAATTTTTGATGCACCTTGAGCCTTGGTAGCAGTGACCGCTAGTCCTTGAATTCCCGAGCTATTCTGGTCGATTGTGTTGGTTTGGCTTTCCAAGGGGCCATTGTCATTGACCTTGTATAGAAGGTTTTTGCCTCGGGAAAGAGCTCCATTATTGGTGCTCAGTAATTGAGTTTTCGACAGGAAATCTCCCGATACGTCTTCCAGGGTAATTCCCATGTCGCCGGTTGTCTTATTGGTTAATAGGAAGCGATCATTAACTGGATCATAGTTAGCATAAACACTGGCTTCAGAGCTATTGATGTTGCCCATAATATCGGCGATGGTATCGGTGCTACTCCAGGTTATCGAAGTGCCATTGATCTTGAACGAGCCGCTTGCTGCGCCTGCTCCGCCAGAAAAGTTGCCCTCTGCTGGGGTTTTCCCTACATCGATCCCCCCCAATTTTTCGTTACTGGTGATACTGGTGGTTCCGTTAGCTGTAAGGCGCAGGGCTTGGAGGAAATTGCTGGAGTCGGTGGCGCTACCGATAATGATATTATCAGAACTGTCACTAAAGGTAACCTTGTCTGTCCCAGAATTATAGGAACATGAAAAATTTGAATTTCCAGCTGCGGTTCGAACTGCGGACTGAATTGCTGTTAAAGTTTCTGCGAGGGTATCATCTGTACTGACAGTATACTGAACTCCTTGTACGGTTATCGTACCCGCTGTAACGGGTATGGAAAATCCAGTGGAACTCATGGCCGTACCGGAACTCACCGAAGCTCCAACGTCAGTGCCTCCCAGTTGTTTAGCTGAAGAAGCGAGTTGGTATATTTCAAAATTGTAATCGCCAGATGAGGTGCCTGAATCGGCGGAAGCAGAGATATGAGTCTCGCTGCTAGTAACTTTGCGGGTATCGAAAAAGTCAGTTTTTTTAAGCTCATCGGATACTGTTTTAAGGGAAGTTAACTCGGTTTTTAAGCGCGTGAAGGCTTCATTTTTTGTCCGGATTCCGGATTGTTCAGACCGCATTCTTCGCTGGGGTGCCCGCTCAATATTGGTGAGCTGGTCCACCATATTTTTCCAGTCAAACCCGGAAGCTAAACCTGATACATTTAAATCCATAACTGTCAGTTAGGGGGCTTTCGCAAATCCCCGAGTACTCACAGCAGGATAAATGCCAGAAGATCAACTAATAGACGCAGTCTAAATGGATAGACTGGCCGCAGGAACAGTTGATTTGGACGCGTTTTACCGTGTCGCCTTCACGTTCAAATTCAATGGTGGGTTGTTCTTCAGGAAGACTCCCTCCGGAGGGCTGAAGCTTGATTTCAGGTAGTGCTACCCGGGCAGGAGCGTTTGCGATGGCAGTTTTGATCGATACCATAACTTCTTCAACCGAGCTTTCCGCAATTTTGCCAAACAGGATTTCTCTTATTTGACCATCCAAATCAATTACTTCAGCAGGCGTGACAGGCTTCGCTTCCTCGGCTCTGTTTTCTGGGGCCGGTTCACCACCGGCGTGGCTTATGAACTCGGCAGATTTACGAGCGTCTAGCCCGTCTCCAAGAGGAATAAAGTTACTGTTACTCATCTTAGCTACTTACTTGCCCTGGACGCACCATGATGCTCACCCGGTTGTGATAAGGGTGCTCAGGCCTGTCACGAAATTTTGAGTGAGGTCTTTTACTCCCATGTCCCGAAACTTTATTAAACTGCTGTGGCGTTACGCCTTCTTCGGACATAAATTTGCGAACGGTTAATGCGCGGTCAGTTGAGACAGTCCATTTTTTGTCCTCATTCTCTTCGCCTGACTCAAAGTCCTTGTTGGTGTGTCCTTCAATTTCAATTAGAGTAGATTTACGGTTATCATGTTTGGCTAGCGTCCAGGCAACGATGCGAAAAATGGTTCGTCCATATTGGGTCATTTTTGCTTCGCCCTCTTGAAAGAGTCGGCGACTTGGGTCATTAAAAAATTCAATCAGTAAACCTTCTTCGGTCATTTTTATTTGCATGGTTTTCTGGTCGATAAAGTTGGGTTGTTGCACAAATGCTTCAACCAAGTCCTCGTTGAGTCTTCTCACTTGTTGGAGAGGGATGGCTGAAGCATTATCGAAATGAGCTCTTTTGGCGCGGATTAAGTCTGCATTTTCGATGGGGATGATCCCCACAGACTGCTTGGTGGCTGACTGGTATTTTGTGCGGAAATATTGCTGCACATCTCCCTTGATCTTTTCGTCTTGGCTCAAGATCCAAAGTACCAAAAACAAAGCCATCATCGCGGTTACAAAGTCCGCGTACGCTACCTTCCATGCTCCTCCTCCACCGCCTGCCATAGTGCTTGTTCCTTTATTTATTAGGGTTGGTTAAAAATATATCTAGATCACCCGCCGCCTGATTTAAGTAGTGTTTCAAGATCTCCTGATCCCATACGTACGTCCTCGCCGAGCTCTCTACGGCCTACCTCACAGGCAACAAGGGGAGGAAGTCCGTTGGCAAAACTGATTACAGAAGACTTGATGACCTTCATGTAAGTTATTTCTGCGTGTCCATTAAAATCACAATTAGTCGCCAGAGGCGCAACCATACAATAAGATCCAAAGATACCAAAAAATGTACCTGCAAGGGCGGTTGCAATTCCAGCCCCAACCACGGCGGTGTCCCCACCAATTTTATACATCATAACAACAATAATACCCAACACAGCCGCCACAATTCCAAAGGCGGGAAGGGAGTCGGCCACCTTCGTCATAACCATTACGGGTTGGTGGTGTTCTTCTTCCATGGTGTGCAGACTTTTGGCCATAAGGGGCTCTAGTTGGTCAGGCTTGATTCGGCCATCAACGATGGGCTTTAGTCCATCGGCAAGGTACTCTAGCGCGTGGTGGTTGCCGTGAAATTTTGGGTATTTTTGAAAAAGCGCACTTGCTTCTGGATTCATGACATGTTCCTCCAGGGCAATCATTCCGCCTTTACGGCCCAGTTGGAACAGCTCGTACATGCACTGGAATAGCTCCTCATAATCAGCTTGGCTGAAAGGGGCCCCTTTAAGGGTTCCAAGAGCCTGTTTAAAAACGCCTTTTAGTACGTTCATGGGTGCCATCACAACCATGCTCCCGATTACCATTCCGCCCAGTGAGATAAACTCATTTACGTGGAATAGGCTGCCAACGGCACCAAAGTTTAAGCCGCTCCCGCCACCAGCCGCCATGGCAAACCCGACGGAAACTCCGCCAAAGATAATGATGAATCCTACGATAACTAGCATTGTTTTTCCTTTTGTTTGTTTAAATTGTTCGTTGCTGTCTTATTAAAAAACTCCGCAATGAGAGAACAGCTTCAGTGTTTATTTGGCAAACCCGTGACTCGCTGATATTTAATAGTTCAGCTACATCTTTCATTCTTAATCCTTCATAATGGAAAAGTAACAGCACTTTTTGCTGTTGCCTACTAAGTTGCTGAATGCGGTCACGAATAAGTTCATGAAGTTCTCTTCGCCCTGTGCTTTCTCCTGGATCCTCTTGTGTAATATCGGCAGTGTATTGGTTGTCGGCGTGTGAGAAATCGTCTTCCCCTTCCATTAATTGATGGAGAGGAACGAAAATTACTGGGCGCAGATTATCCAGCAGCGCACGGTATCCTTCGATTGTGGTTCCAAGACGTGCGGCGATTTCTTCTTCTTCGGGCTGTCGATTTAACTCTATCCGCAACGCTTCGATGGTATTCTCCAGTTCTTTGCGTCGGGAATATACGGTTCTTGATTGGGGTTGTGATTTCCGGATTTCGTCGAGTATTGCCCCTCTGATACGCATGCGTGCATAGCTTTCAAATGACATTCCCGCCGTGGGGTCAAAGCCATGTGCAGCTTGAATAAGGGCAAGGCTAGCTATATTTTTAAGGTCATCCACGTCTACTGTGACCCGAACCAGAGGAACAAAACGATGGACCATCTGGCTGATGACAGTTGCATAGGTGTCGAGTAACTCATCTTCTGTCGACTCTGTTAGCTTTACTTTTTGGTATGCCCTTGCGGCCTTAGCCTGTGTGGGGCGATCCTCGCCGTGGGCATTTTGCTGTTCTGGATTGGCAGTTGTTTGGGGCATTCTTTAGGATCCTTTAAGGCTCTCAGCTAGCCTCCTTAAGTTGCTCAGCTTCGCGTTCAGCTGCAGCTGCGGCTGCATTTTGTGCGGCTATTGCCTTGAATTTACTCCGTTCCGCTTCTGCGGACACCAGACTACGTAGCCATAAAGTCATCCACCAATTTCCCATAAGTCCGAAAGCAAGTGACGCTATAATTGAAGCCAGTAGAGTTTGTCCCCATTCTTTGCCCATCATCAGGCCTAGTACAGCAACCGTGCAAAAACCCATTGTGCCCGCAGTTAGTGTCCCCAAACGGATCATTGCGCTCCTCCTTCCGGTGCAACCATCACCTCCACTAGTACCATAGATGCCTGCGCTTTGGCGAGCAAGTAGGCTTCGAGATTTTGTGAGGACGAATCAGAGGGTTCATTTTTAGGCGTTTCATACTTTTTGGTCTGATAATTTACCTCCGGCACTCGATTCAGGTAGGATAAGAGATGGTCGCTTTTGAGAATATAACGATGATACGAGCTGAAATTCTGAAATACATCAGGAGATCGGTTTTGGCTACTCGGGAAATAAAGGCCGATAGCTTGCCCTTGTGAATTAACTAGGGCCGCTCCACGGAATCCGTTTGAGCGATCAATGCCTTTGAACTTTGCATCAATAATAAATCTTTCCAATTTAGGGGACGGTATTTTTCCTATGGCAGGGCTGGTCAATTTATCTTCAATGATTTGGTAGAGGCGTTTGAATTTCTTTCCATCAGAGACAATGGCAGGTAGTACGGCCACTTTTAAAAGTGCCTGATGGTATTCTGATATGTATTCTTCGGGGGGTAATTGTTGGATCGATTCATTATCAAGAGTGATCCAGCTCCCAGCGGTATATTTTTGAGTTCGATTTTGGTTATCTGATTCAGTTAGCCACTTATGATTAATCGAATCATACCACAGATCTTTTTTTATTTTGTAGACGTGGGGGGAACGTTGAATTGAATTGTTATCAAGAGCAATCCAGCTCCCGACAGTATATTTTTTAGCACGATTTTGGTTATCTGGTTTCGTGAGCCATTTATGATTGATTTTGTCATACCAGAGATCGGTAGCCAGTTCATATCCAATCTTTACGTCAACTGCGCTTAACAGAGGATGTGAGGTTCGGAAGGCTTGAAGTAGGCGCTCTCGAGTAATAGACCGTAATTTACTCAGTTTCAGTTCATTATTTTTAATAGCAACGGTCGCATTGTTTTTAGTTTTGTCGTCATCGAGGTACTTTTCGAATTGAAAAATGAATTGGTCTCCTAAAACAGGAGTGTTAAGAGTGAAAAATCTGGGGTCTGCCTGGGCGCCCAGAATGCCCCTAATCAGAGTCGTAGCCCTTGCAGGAATTGGTTGTGGCCCTGAATTTGATTCAGCCATTTGATAACCCAAGACCTTAACCGGATCCCGTAATCGAGTACTATGACTGGAACTGATCGAAAGGACAGGAAAGTCATAATCCCCTTCTATCTTGAGAAGTAAATATTGGTTAAGATCACTTGAGGCTGGGACAGCTCGTGCAGGAAAGGATCCGTTTTCAGTGGTAATTTGAAAGCGATTGCCGCTTCGTGCCAGATGTTTTCCTGTAACGACGTATCCGTTCCGAGAAACAAAAAATCCAGTGCCCCAGTCGACGACTCTGGATGTCTCTATCTTTTGTTCTTTTCCAACCGGGATTTGCGGAGAAGGTAAATCCATGAGTTTCTTTTCAGCTTGGGCAATAGCTCTGGCAAAGTGAATCTGCTCGGGGGTTAAAACGCTGTTGACTAATGCCAAAGCCTGTTGAGCAGCAGGCTGTTTTTGCTCTGCGGCCAACGCCCACCAGGCACTTGCCTGAACAGGATCATCCTCGCCGAGGGTAGAAATTTTTGGTTTATTAAAAACGGATTGTTTAACCATTAATTTCCTAAGAACTTGTAAGGCAAAATTTGCGTGTGTGTCGCCTACGTAAATGTCCAGAGTTCTAAATGACGGGTCTGGATTACTTTTTCTGTAAAGGGCAGAGGCATCAGAAAGCACTGAATTTTTCTGTGGATTGAGTGATATCATTTCTTCAATAATCCCTGACTCCGGGTGTTTTTGGGCGAATTCTTCTGGCACATCTATACTGATAAGAGTTCCGGCTTTTCGGTCCTGATAATAGAATAAACCGATGTTATATTGACTGGGGGCATGCCCCATACGGGCTGCAATTTGATAATGCATGAAAGCTCGAGCCAGATTTTGTTTCGTTCCTCGGCCACTTTCATAAAGTTGGGCAAGATTATAATGGGAATCAGGCTGTGGGTAAGAGGCAGCTTGTTGTAGCCAAAACTTAGCTTTACTTGGATCAACCGGGACTCCCTGGCCTTGTAAGTACATAATGCCTAACGCATGAAGGGCTGGCCCATAGCTTCGTCGTGCCGCGAGTAAGAAGTGGTCGTGTGCATCCCGTAAATAACGGTTCTCCTGCGCGGAAATGACTTTGTCACCATTTGTGTCCCATTCTTGAAACTCCGTTTCCGTGAGTGATTTTGCATTTATTTGAAGTCCGAAATTATAATATAGAATGCCCAATTGGTGATAGGCACTTACAACTCCTTGTGCGGCGGCGCGTTGAAGGTAGAACTCGGCCTGTTTGCTATTTGGCGCGATTGGTTTTTCCCCTCCAGAGAGGCCATTTTGATAAATTCTCCCTAGATTATACTGAGCTATAGCGTGTCCTTGGCGGGCTGCTCGGGTATAATATGAGACTGCTTGAGAGGGGCTTTGGGGTACGCCTTCGCCTATTTCGTATAAATAAGCCAAACTTGCTTGAGCACGAGCATGACCGGTTTTGGCTGCTTGGAGGTAAAGTTGAGCTGCTTGTTCGTAGTTGCGTACCTTTTGACACATTAGTCCCAGATTATAATTGTCCGAAGCAGTATTGGAGATGGTGCTCAAACTGTAGGGATTTCGGGTTTGATTCGGTTTCAATCCATCTAAGTTGGGTGATTGATGGTGAACCAATGGATAATAAATCTCTGACTTAGCATGAAATAGTCTTTCAGCAAGTTGCTTCGCATTGATCTCGGTGTGCCCTCGTTCAATGTAATAATTTTTGAGATCACCAATAATTTTGTAGTATCGTTTTCGCATATCATCGTCGGCCTCATATTTTAGCCAATAAGAAAAATTGCTA
>MDTD01134739.1_pt1 | contig 13311 bp, 12 predicted proteins | sample 811221 | NCBI WGS metagenome assembly MDTD01 (sample SAMN05326646, study PRJNA326480) | marine metagenome | isolation source: seawater | place: Pacific Ocean: South West | collected 2011
AAATTAATTTTTCTTTTACCATATCTACAGCAATTTTTACTGCTGATTTTGAAGTTCTTTTTCCAGATCTTGTTTGGAGCAACCATAATTTTTTATTCTCAACTGTAAACTCAACATCCTGCATATCTTTAAAATACTTTTCTAAAACTTGAAGAATTCTTTTCAATTTTTTAAAAACATTAGGCATTGCCTCCTCCATTGATGATTCCTTTACCCCTGCAGCAACTCTAGCTTTTTTTGTTATATACTGTGGTGTTCTTGTTCCTGCTACTACATCTTCGCCTTGAGCATTTATCAAATACTCACCGTAAATTTCATTACTACCGTCTGCTGGATCACGAGTAAATACAACTCCAGTAGCACAATCTTCCCCCATATTGCCAAATACCATTGATTGAACATTGACAGCAGTTCCCCATTCTGATGGAATTTGATTTAATTTTCTATAAACTTTAGCCCGGTGACTCTCCCAGGATAAAAACACAGCACTAATTGCACCATATAATTGATCATATACATTTTGAGGAAATGTTTTTTTTGTTTTTTCATAAACAACATTTTTAAAATCTCCTATCAATGCATCTAAGTCGTTTTCACTGAGATCATTATCTAACAAAACACCCTTAGTTAATTTGTAGTTTTCTATAAGATCCTCAAAGTTGTAACTATCAATTTTTAAAACCACGCTACTGTACATCTGGATAAATCTTCTATAGCTGTCTTTTGCAAAACGCATGTTAGATGTTTTTTTGGCTAGGGCCAGCACCGTTTTATCATTTAAACCGAGATTTAAGATCGTATCCATCATCCCTGGCATAGAAACTCTTGCTCCAGATCTAACTGAGACCAATAAAGGATTTTTTAAATCCCCAAATTTTTTTCCTGAGTCTTTCTCAATAAGTCTTAATTGAAGATTGATATTTTTTAAAATTTTTTTATTAAGTTTTTTTTTATTTTTATAAAAAAGTTCACAAACTTTAGTTGATATTATAAAACCAGGAGGGACTGGTAGCCCCATTCTTCCCATGAGTGCCAAATTTGCACCTTTGCCACCAAGAAAACTCTTTGGATTTTTTATTTTTTTTAAATATTTTGATTTAAAATTTAAAATTAATTTATTCACTACATACTTTCAATTTTAGAGAAATTTATATAATTTTCAAAAGTTTTACATAACATTTGAATAAGTTCCAATCTATTTTTTTTAATTGTTAAATCTTGATCATTAACAATTATATTATCAAAAAAATCAAATACTGGCTTCTTCACTGTTGCAAGATTTTTTAGGGTCTCATCATAATCCTCATCATCTTCTCTACTTATATTTGCAAAATATTTTCTTAATTCTTTAACTTTCTTATAAAGATTTTTTTCATACTCACTTTTAAAAATTCCTGGATCAGCAGTTCCAGAAATTTCTATATTTTTATTTTTCATTTCGTTCTCTAGAATATTTGATGATCTTTTATAACTTGAAATAACATCTTGTCCAATCTCTAGATTAATTACTTTGTTTATTGCCAAAGATTTTTTAAAAATTTTATTAAGATTATTTACTCCATAACTTGATAGCCCAGAATTAATTATATCTTGTCTTATATTTTTTTCTCTCATATAATATTTTAATCTATCTAATAAAAATTCTGTTAGTTCATTTATTACTTTTTTTTCCTCAAATTTAAAACCTTGTTCTTGATAAAGACGTAAAGAATAGTTTATTAAATCATTAATTTTAAATTCTTTATTATTCTCTACTACTAATCTTATAATTCCTAAAGAGGCTCTTCTAAGTGCAAAAGGATCTTTTGAGCTAGTTGGTTTTAGATTTACTCCAAAAAATCCAACTAATGTATCGAGTTTGTCAGTCAATGATAAAGCTAGACTGTATGGTTTTTTTGGTGTTTTGCTCTCAAGTCCATTTGGTTGATAATGTTCTTTTATTGCTAATGCTACTTCTTTTTCAAATCCTTGCTCGTCTGCAAAGTATCCACCCATTATACCTTGAAGCTCAGGAAATTCTCCCACCAGATCTGACGTTAAATCAACTTTACAAATAGATGTTGATAGTTCAATTTTCTCTTTACTAATTAGTAAATGATCAGAAATTATTGCCCCAAGTTTTCTCATTCTTTGTATTTTATCAAAATAAGATCCTAAACCTTTAAAATAATTTACATTCTTTAGTTTTGATATTTGTTTCACTAAATTTTGAGATTTATTTTTATTCCAAAAAAATTCCGCATCATTCAATCTTGCCTCTACCACTCTTTCATTACCAAGTTTAATAAATCCTTTTTTATCATCGTTATTCGCTACTACTAAAAATTTGTTTGAAATTTCCTTTTTATTATTAAATGTTGGAAAATATTTTTGATGATACTGCATAGTGGTAACAAGAATTTCTTTTGGCATTTTTAAAAATTTTCTATCAAATGCACATGTGAGAATAACTGGTTTTTCAACTAAGTCTGTAACTTCTTGTAAAAGATTTTCATTTATCTCTAAATTAAAATTTCCCTTATTAGATTGTTTTAAAAGCTCATTTCTTATTAACTGCTTTCTTTCATTATTATCAATAATGACGCCGTTTTTTTTAAAGTAGTTTGTGTAGTTTTTAAAATTTTTAAAAATTCTTGTTTTATCCTCAAACTCTTTATCTAAGAAAGTAATATTGGAACTTAATATGTGGTGAAATTTAAATACTAATGTCTGGTTTTTAAATATTGCCAAAATCGATTTTAGTGGTCTGGCCCAATTTAGATCATGGTCTCCCCATCTCATTGATTTTTTCCACTGAATTGTTTTCATAATATTTGGAATATTATCTTGCAAAAAATTATGAGTTTTAAATACTTTTTCTGGTTTGTTATAAAAATAAAACTCTCCCTTTTCTGTATTTTTTTTAAAAATTTCAGCTTTAGAAAGATTATTTGACCTTAAAAATCCAGCTATTGCCGTCTCTGGTGCATTAATATTAGGTCCCCTTACTTCATCTTTTTTTTCAATAATTTTATCAGATAAACCTTCAAAAACTACCACTAGCCTATTTGGTATTGAGAAACTATTACATTTTTTAAAAGAAATATTTTTATTTTTAAACAACTCAATAAATTTTTCTAAAAGTATTTTTCTAGCAGATTTTTGAGCACCTGCTGGAATTTCCTCACTAAAAATCTCTAAAAAAAATTCAGACATTATTTCGTTTGGGTACTAATCCAAATTTCTGCAATACTTTTAGTTATATCTCTTATTCTTGCAATATACTCTGCTCTTTGCGCTACACTAATTACACCTCTTGCGTCTAATATATTAAAAACATGACTAGCTTTTAAACACTGATCATACGCTGGTAAAGATATATTTTTCTCATTTAAAGACTTAGCTTCTTGTTCCAACATATCAAAAATTTTGAATAAATTATCCGTATTAGCATACTCAAAATTATAAGCAGAAAATTCTTTTTCAGCTTGGTGAAATACGTCTCTATACTTTATACCCTCGTTATTCCATAGTAGATCATACACATTTTTTTTTTGTTGAGTAAACATACAAATTCGCTCTAGGCCGTATGTAAGTTCTACTGATATAGGTTTGCAGTCAAAACCAGCCATTTGCTGAAAATATGTAAATTGAGAGATTTCCATACCATCACACCAAACTTCCCATCCGAGTCCAGCTGCACCTAATGTTGGACTCTCCCAATCGTCTTCTACAAATCTAATATCATGATCTTTAAAATTTATTCCAATACTATTAAGACTATTGAGATACAGTTTTTTTATATTTTTTGGAGAAGGTTTAATAATTACTTGAAATTGATAATAGTGTTGGAGTCTATTTGGATTATTGCCATATCTACCATCTGTTGGCCTTCTTGAAGGTTGTACATATGCAGCTTTCCAGTGTTTTGGTCCTAAAGATCTTAAAGTCGTAGCTGGGTGAAAAGTTCCTGCACCAACTTCTATATCGTAGGGCTGTAAAAGTACACACCCATTTTTACTCCAATATTTTTGAAGATTTAGAATTGTATCTTGAAAAGTTTGAAACTTTGGTTTTTTTTTACTTTTTTTTTTAGAAACCATATCTTTGCCAGATAGATCTTTCTTCAATAATACTCATAACATGGTCAACATTGCTTTCTGATGAAAGTCTTTTTGCAAGCCAGCCTTTTTCTTTTTGAAATTTTTTAACTATTATATCATCTCCATATTTTTCTCTTAAAATTTGATCTGGGTTTCCAATACCATCAATAAGACCTAATTCTAATGATTTTCTTCCAGACCAAAATTCTCCAGAAAATAATTCTATTCCTTTGTCTTTTTTTAATTTTGTAGATCTGCTCTTTTCAACAACTTCAATAAAATCTTTGTGTAAATCTAATTGAATATTTTTAAGTCTTTCAATATCATCATGTTTTTCATCCATGAAAGGATCTAAAGTGCTTTTATTTTTTCCAGCTGTGTAAACTCTACGCTGAACTCCAATTTTTTCTATTAAGTTCTTAAAACCAAAAGATGAATAAATAACGCCAATAGATCCAACAATTGAACTTTGATTTGCATATATTTCATCTCCTGCGCATGAAATCAAATACCCACCCGACGCAGCTACATCTTCCATAAAAATTATTACTTTTTTTTTGGTTTTTTTAGCTTGGCTTTTAATAAAATCGTGAATGAGGTGAGATTGAACAGGTGATCCGCCTGGTGAATTTATCGAAATAGCTACTGCTGGAGCTTTTTTTATTGAAAAAGCCTTTTTGATAATTTCCTCTTGTCCTGCAAAATCAATTCCTTGTTTGAACTTTCCAACATTACCTATAACTCCACTTAATTTTATATGAGGAATAATTTTTTTTTTTTTAAAAAACGAAAACATAAATAATGCTTATAAAATTTTTGGTTTAATATAAAGTCTCCTTATAGTTGAAGTTTCAGGTGCGTCAATTGATAAGTATAATATTGCGTTAATTATACTAATTTAACTACATGGGAACAGTTGTTCAGTTAAAAAAGCAGATAAATAATTCATACCTTGATCTTAAAAATTCAGTTGAGGAAAAACTGGCTCTTGTTGAGGAAAAAATTAAATCTAGACTATCTAGTAAAGTTAACTTGGTTGATGAGATGACAGATTACCATCTAAGAACTGGTGGTAAAAGACTTAGAGCACTTTTAACACTAGGGGCGGCAAAGATATGTGGATATTCAAAAGGAAGTAGAGATATAAATTTAGCAGCTTGCGTGGAGTTAATCCATGCAGCAACTTTAATGCATGATGATGTAATTGATAATAGTGAGATTAGGAGAAGTAAAAAAACTTTAAATAGTATTTGGGGAAATCAATCATCTATTCTAGTGGGTGATTATTTGTTAAGTAGATGTTTTGAAATGATGGTTGAGGATGGAAATTTAGAAATATTAAAACTTCTATCGTCAACATCAGCTGAGATTTCTCAAGGCGAGGTTTTACAATTACAGCACAAAGGAGAAGTAGATATGTTGGAGGAAACTTATTTTAAAATAATTTCCGCAAAAACCGCTTCCCTGTTCGCGGCAGCAACTAAAACTGGGTCTATTTTAGCAAATAAAGAAAATAGAATAAAAGAAGCCCTGGAGTTTTATGGAAAAAATTTGGGACTTACATTTCAAATAGCTGATGATACTTTGGATTATAATTCAGAACTTAAATTTTTTGGAAAAAAAGTCGGTAATGACTTTTATGAGGGGAAAGTCACTTTACCAATAATTCTTTTATATCAAAAATTGAATACAGTTGAAAAAATTGAATTAAAAAAATTATTTGAAAAAAAAGAGAGAAATGAGACAGAACTGAATAAAATCCTAAGTATGATTAAAAAAAATAATATAATATCGGATTGCTATAGTAAAGCTGAGCATTTTATAAATCTCGCATCAAACTCTTTAAGTATATTTGAAGAGTCAAAAGAAAAAGAAATACTAAAGAAACTAACTTCGTTTAGTTTAGAGAGAACTTATTAAGGGCTCAAAAGATTTTTTTCCCACTCGTTTTTTTCATTTATAATATAACAAAGCCTCTCATGTATTCTATTTTTACCATCTAACCAAAATTCAATTTCACTCGGAAATAATTTCCACCCTGACCAATGATTTGGCCTTGGAATTTTTTTTTCATCTGGATATTTTAATTTATATTTATCTATTGATTTTAGTAATTCATCTCTTGATTTTAAAATACTACTTTGATTAGATGCCCAAGCACCTATACGACTTCCATAAGATCTGCTATTATAATATTCGTCAGCTTCTTTATTTGAAACATTTGATAGTTTGCCAGTAATTCTGACTTGTCTGAGTAAAGATTTCCAATGAAAGCACATTGATGCATTAAAGTTTGATTTTATCTCTTCGCTCTTTCGGCTGTTTAAATTGGTATAAAAAACAAATCCACTTTTAGAAAAATCTTTGAGAAGGACCATTCTTACTGATGGAATGCCATTTTTCCCAACTGTTGCTAATGCAAGAGCATTTGGGTCGTTAATTTCCGTTTTTTTTGCTTCATTGAACCATTCTTTGAATAAATCTATTGGATTATCCAAATCCTTAAAGCATAAATCAATACCTAATGAGTTTTTTTGATTCATAATTTCAACAAAATAAATTATATAATATATTTAATGTCATTTAATACTTTTGGAAAGATATTTCGTTTTACTACCTGGGGTGAGTCACATGGTCCTGCTATTGGCTGTGTTGTTGATGGATGTCCACCAAATATTAAAATTACTGAAAAAGACATACAAATTGAACTAAATAAGAGAAAACCAGGTCAATCCAAATTTACAACTCAAAGAAAAGAAGATGATAAAATAAATATTCTTTCAGGAATATTTGATGGAAAAACAACTGGTACACCAATCTCAATGATTATTTACAATAGTGATATGAGGTCTAGGGATTATGAGACAATCAAGGATAAATTCAGACCCGGACACGCCGATTACACATATTTCAAAAAATATGGAATTAGAGATTACAGAGGTGGTGGAAGACAATCTGCAAGAGAAACAGCATCGAGAGTTGCAGCAGGAGCAATTGCAAAAAAAGTTCTTCAAAAAAAATTAGGTAGTAATTATAAAGTTGTTGGTGCAGTAACACAATTAGGAATACTTGGTTGTGATACCAATAAATGGGATGAAAAGTTTATTTCAAAAAATCCATTTTTTTGTCCTGATAAATCAGTGGTGAAACTTTGGGAAAAATATTTACTTAGTATAAGGAAATCAGGTTCATCATGTGGTGCAATTATTGAATTAAGGGCTAAAGGTATTCCAGTAGGTTTGGGTGCTCCAATTTATTCAAAATTGGATATGGATTTGGCTTCAGCTATGATGAGTATTAACGCGGTCAAAGGAGTAAATATTGGTTCAGGAATGTATTCAGCACAGCTGACTGGTGAACAAAATTCAGATGAAATATCTCAAAAAGGAAAAAAGATAAATTTTAAAACAAATAATGCGGGTGGAATTCTTGGTGGTATTTCCTCTGGCCAAGATATAATTTTATCATTTGCTGTGAAGCCGACCTCATCAATTCTAAAATCTAGGAAGACAATTAATAAATTTGGTAAAAATACATCAATTTCAGTGAAAGGTAGACACGATCCATGTGTAGGTATCAGGGCGGTACCTATAGGAGAGTCAATGATGCATTGTGTTTTACTTGACCATTATCTTATGCACTTTGCACAATGTAAAAACTAATTTGATTTCTTATTAATAATTTTTGAATCTAAAGTATCAAGAATTTTGTTTTCAATGCTAAAAGAATCTAAGCCAGCGGATTTATACATCATAACAGGATTATCTTGATCAATAAATCTATCTGGTAATATCATTGATCTAAACTTTAGATCATTATCAACTAAATTTTTGTTAAACAAAAATTGTGATACATGTGAACCAAAACCCCCAATTGAACCCTCCTCAATAGATATCATAATTTCATGATCGTTTGCTAATTGCCAAATTACACTTTCATCTATAGGTTTAGCAAAACGCGCATCAAACACGGTAATATTTATTCCTTTTTTACTTAGATTATTTGATGCTATCAAACATTCATTTAGTCTTGCACCAAAGTTTACAAGTGCAACTTGTTTTCCCTCTTTTACAATTTTCCCTTTTCCTATTTCTATCTTTTCTGTAATTCCTGGCAACTCAACACCAAATCCATTTCCTCTTGGATATCTAAAAGCGCATGGTCTATCATTAATATCTACAGAGGTATTTATCATTTTTACAAGTTCCGCTTCATCGCTTGCAGCCATAACGATAAAATTAGGCAAAGTAGATAAATACGTTATATCAAAAGATCCAGCATGTGTTGGGCCATCTGCGCCTACTAATCCAGCCCTGTCTATAGCAAATCTAACTGGCAAACTTTGTATAGCTACATCATGGACAACCTGATCGTACGCTCTTTGTAAAAAAGTAGAATATATTGCTACATAAGGTTTATAACCTTCGGTTGCTAATCCGGCTGCAAAGGTTACAGCATGTTGCTCTGCAATGCCTACGTCAAACATCCTATTTGGAAATTTCTTGCTGAATATATCCATTCCAGTGCCAGATGGCATTGCGGCAGTTATTCCAATTATTTTACTATCTTTTTCAGCATGCTTAACCAGAGTATTTGCAAAAACTTTTGTATAAGATGGATTGATCGATTTTGACTTTTCCTGAATTCCTGTGCTTATATTAAATTTAGTTACACCATGATACTTATCCTCTGATTTTTCAGCAAACTTATAGCCTTTGCCCTTTTCAGTTTTAATATGCACTAATATAGGACCTTCAAAATTTATATCTTTTGCGTTCTTTAAAACAGATAATAAAGAATCCATATCATGCCCGTCTATTGGCCCTATATAATAAAATCCTAATGAATTGAATAATGTGCCTCCGGTGACTGCTGATCTTAAAAAATCCTCTGCTTTGCCTGCCTTTTTACTAAAACGTTTTGAAAATGAGGATATTATTAATTTTATTGTTTCTCTTAAACTAAAGTAAATTTTTCCAGAAAATAGTTTTGCTAAGTATGACCTTAGTGCTCCAACAGGTTTCGCAATTGACATATCATTGTCATTAAGAATAACGATCATTTTTGTTTTACTTGCTCCTGCATTATTCATAGCTTCATATGCCATCCCAGCACTCATTGCGCCATCACCTATTACAGCGATAACATCATTAGATTTATTGGATAATTTATTGGCTATTGCTACACCTAATGATGAAGATATTGATGTTGAGCTATGTGCAGCTCCAAAAGGATCATACTCACTTTCAGTTCTTTTTGTAAATCCAGATAAACCATCACCTTTTCTTAAAGTTCTGATTTTATCTTTTCTGCCAGTTAATATTTTGTGTGGGTAAGTTTGATGTCCTACATCCCAAATTAATTTATCATTTGGAGTGTCAAAAATATAATGAAGAGCTACTGTTAATTCAACTACTCCCAAACCAGCACCTAAGTGTCCTCCAGTTTCTGAGACTGCATCGATCATTTCTGTTCTAACTTCATTAGCTAAAATTTTTAAATCAGATTTTGAGAGCTTTCTTACATCTGAGGGAAAATTAATTTTATCTAATATTTTATAATCATTATTCATATTGATCTTTCTAAAATATAATTAACAGTATTTTGTAACTCATTTTTACTTTTTCCAAATTTTTTAATTTTTTTAAAAATATTTTTTTTTATTTTTTCACCATATTTAATAGTATTTTGATATCCTAGTAAACTAATTAAGGTTGCTTTTCCCTTTTTAACATCTTTTTTTGTTTTTTTTCCAGCTTTTTTACTGTTTCCTCTGTAATCAATTAAATCATCTGCAATCTGAAAAAGAAGACCTATATCAGATCCTAGTTTATCAAAACTTTTAAGAAATTTATTTTTTTTTGAGATGACTACAGGAGCCATACAACAAAAGCTGAATAATTTTCCTGTTTTTTTAATTTGCATTTGTACAATTTTCTTTAATGGTACCCTTTTATGTTCAAAATTTAGATCTAAATATTGACCTCCTGCAATACCACTATGACCAGATGTTTTAGATATCAAATCAATTAGCTTAATTTTTATTTTTTCATTAATATTTAAATTCTTGCTACCTAAAATTTCAAATGCCATTGTTAATAAAGAATTACCAGCTAGAATAGCAGTGGACTCTCCAAATTTCCTATGTGTTGAAAGTTTACCACGTCTTAAATTGTCGTTATCCATACATGGTAAATCATCATGAATTAATGAATAAGCATGAATACATTCTACAGCAGCACAAACATAAATGAGATTTTTATATTTTATGTTGAAAATTTTACCAATATCAAAAATTAATTTTGATCTAATTTTTTTTCCACCTGGTAAAAGTCCATATCTCATTGGTTTAATCAAATCAGTTTGATTTTGTTTAGTTAAGAAACTTGATAGAAAGAAGTTTACGTCTTTTGCAATTTTATTAAGTTTTTTTTTCATTATTTTTTAAAATTGTATTAATTTTATTTTTTGTTAATTGAGATATATCTCTGGAGGTATTTTTAAATTTCCTGTCAATAAAATTATTCAATTTTATAAGTTTTTGATAATCATCTAGAGATTCTTCTAAATTTTTTTCATTTTCAAGTTTTTCTATTATATTATTTGCAAGTTCTGTTAACTCATCCAGAGATTTGTTCTTAATATCATCTAGTATATTTTTATCTTTCATATAATAGTTGGTATTATTACATGAAAAACAATCTTTCAAATATTAAAAAGTCTCAATATTTTCTAAATAAAGAGGAGTGTATTGCCATACCAACAGAGACTGTGTATGGATTAGCAGGAAATGCCTATTCTGATAAAGCCTCTTTAAAAATTTTCAAATTAAAAAATCGGTTGAAAAAAAATCCTCTTATTGTTCATTATTATGATTTAAAAATGTTACAGAGAGACTGCATAACAAATAATCATTTTAAAAAACTTTACAATAAGCTTTGTCCCGGACCAATTACATTTGTTTTAAGTCTAAAAAAAAGTAGCAAAATTTCAAAATTTGTGACAAATAATAAGAAAACATTAGCTGTAAGATTTCCTTCGCATCCATTAACGAGAAGGCTTTTAAAATCTCTTAAGTTTCCATTGGCAGCTCCCTCTGCAAATATTTCTACTCAAATAAGTCCGATTTCAAAAAGTGATGTAAAAGAGGAGTTTGGAACAAAAGTTAAATTTATTCTTGATGGTGGAAATTCAAAAATTGGAATGGAGTCAACTATTATAAGCTTAATTGGCAAACCTAGTATACTTAGGTTGGGTGGAATTGAAAGATATAAACTCAATAAAATATTAGGTATAAAAATAAAATTATCAAATCCTCGTAGTAAAATTACTGTTCCCGGACAATCAAAATTACATTATTCACCTGGAATACCAATAATACTCAATTGTAATAATGTTAAACCTGATGTGGCATTTATTCTTATTAAAAAAAGAAAAAAATCTTTTAAAAATTATTTTTATTTAACCAAAAATAAAAATCTTAAACAGGCTGCAAAAAATTTGTATAAAACTTTAAGAAAAATTAAAAATAAAAAATATAAAACTATAGCAGTAGAAAAAGTACCTAATAGTGGATTTGGGGAAGTAATTAATGATAGGCTGAAAAGAGCGTCATTTAAAAAATGAATAATTCAATTAAAGTTATCAATCTCAAAAAAATATATGGATCAAAAGAAGCTGTTAAAAGTTTAAACTTCGAAATAAAAGAAAATGAAATAATTGGTTTGCTCGGCCCTAATGGATCAGGAAAAACTACAACTATTGGAATGATATTAGGTTTATTAAAACCAACTAGTGGAGAAGTTTTAATAAATGGATTGCCTATAGAAGATAACCACATTGAAATTTTGCAAAAAATTAATTTTATTTCACCCTATATTGAATTGCCAAAAAAATTAACTGTCAAACAAAATTTAATAGTATATGGAAAGTTATATTCTGTAAAAAAATTAAAAGAAAAAATAGACTATTTAGTCGATAAATTGAGATTGGAAAATCTTTTAAATAGAATCACTGGAGAATTATCCTCAGGACAAAAAAATAGAATTAGTTTAGCAAAAGCAATAATAAATGATCCTAGTGTTTTACTTTTAGATGAACCAACAGCATCCTTAGATCCTGAAATAGGTGACTTTGTAAGGACTTTTATAGAAAATTATAAAAAAGAAAAAAAAGTTTCAATTTTACTAGCTTCTCACAACATGGATGAAGTAAAAAGACTATGTTCATCTGTAATGATGATGAAAGATGGCTTAATTATTGATCAAGGAATACCAGATGACTTAATTAAAAAACATGGACGTAAAAACTTAGAGGAAGTTTTTTTAAAACTTGTAAGAGGTTAAATGAATATTACACGAATGTACGGATTGTTCTTAAGACATTTTTATTTAATAACCAGATCTTTTCCAAGAATTCTTGATTTAATCTATTGGCCAACTATTCAAATAACCTTATGGGGTTTTATATCAAATTTTTTTTCATCTTATAGTTCGTATTATAACAATGCGGTTGGGGTAATATTAACATGTGCAATACTTTATGATTTTTTATTTAGGACTAGTATAGGCTTTAATATGTTGTTTTTGGAGGAAATATGGAGCAGAAATTTTACAAATTTGTTTATAACTCCTATTAAAAAAAGTGAAATTTTAACTTCACTAATATTTACTGCCCTAATAAGATCTCTTATTGGTTTGGTTCCTGCAATTCTTTTGACTTCGCCTTTGTTTGGAATATCTTTATTTGATTTAGGTTTAAGTTTATTTCTATTATTTTTTAGCTTATACATATTTGGTATTACTTTAGGTATTCTGGTTTCCTCTGGGCTTTTGAGATTTGGTCCGTCTTTTGAAAATATAGCTTGGTCAACAATGTTTTTACTAGCTCCATTTGGTTGTATTTATTATCCTATAGAAATTTTACCAGAAATATTTCAAAAGATTGCTTACATGTTACCTCTTGTGTATATATTTGAAGAAGCGAGAAATATTTTGGTAAATGGTGTTGTAAATGTAGAAAACATTTATAAAGCTTTTTATTTAAATGGTATATATTTGCTTGTAGCAATAAGTTTGTTTTATTACTCCTTTAGTAAAGCTCGTAAAAAAGGGACACTTATAAATATTGGCGAATAAATGGTGCGCCTGCTAGGAGTTGAACCCAGAACCTCCTGATCCGAAGTCAGGCGCTCTATCCAGTTGAGCTACAGACGCATTTAGTATTAATA
>MDTD01184465.1_pt1 | contig 13310 bp, 12 predicted proteins | sample 811221 | NCBI WGS metagenome assembly MDTD01 (sample SAMN05326646, study PRJNA326480) | marine metagenome | isolation source: seawater | place: Pacific Ocean: South West | collected 2011
GGAAAAAAATTTTATCATTTAATTATATGGTTTTATTTATAAATATATTTTAGAAATAACAATATGAGTTTTTTAATATTAGTAAGGCATGGTCAAAGTGTTTGGAATTTAGAGAAGAGATTTACTGGTTGGGTTGACGTAGATTTGACTAAAAAGGGTGAGTCTGAAGCTGAAAAAGCTGGTTTGTTGATAAAAGAAAAAAATATTGAAATTGATTTTTATTATTCTTCACTCCAATTACGCGCAAATAAAACACTTAAAATTATTCAAAAAATCTTAAATGATAAAAAAAATTTTGTAAGAGCTTGGCAACTTAATGAAAGACATTATGGAGCGCTAACAGGTTTGAATAAACTTGAAACGAGTGAAAAAATAGGTGGTGATAAAGTATTTGAATTTCGTAGATCCTGGGATATTAAACCAGAACCTCTTAACAAAAAAAATCCATATCACCCAATAAATATTGAAACATACAAAGATATACCTAAAGAAGTGATTCCAGATACCGAGTCTTTAAAGAACACTTATGAGAGAGTTACAAAATTTTTTGATGATGAGATAAAAAAGAAATTAGAAGAGAATAATGTTCTTATTTCAGCTCACGGTAACTCTATAAGGGCATTATGTAAAAAAATGTTCGGTATAGACAATGATCAAATATCTAAATTAGAAATACCCACAGGAAACCCTTTAATTATCGAACTGAGCAAAAATTTCAAAATTGTAAAATGTGAATATCTTGACAAAGAAAGAGCTAAAAATCTCTTAGTTTTTTAAAAGTTTCTAAATTCGTTAAGTGATAAAATTTATTAAAACTCTCAAAACCATTGAGTTTATTTTTTTTTAATAATTCGTTCCAAATTTCTGATATTGAAAAGCTATGTATTTTGTATTTTTCAAATAAGTTCCTACTTAAAATTTGACATCCAATATAAATAAAATCTTTATTATCATTTTTTTTTAATGAATTATTGATCAAATTAAAGTCACCTTTAAGGTTTTTATCAAAACTCATTTTTTTATTTACTGATAAAAGAATATTATTTAGTTTATTTAAAAAATAATAATTTTGCATTTTATTAATTTCATTCACATAATTTTCATCCCATAATGTATCTGGATTAAAAACTATAAAATCATTATCTTCCGAATTTTTAATCATATTTAAAATTCCACCTCCAGTGTCTAAAATTTCTTTTCCATCTTCAATAATTTCGATATCAATTGGAAATTTTTTATTTTTAATAAATTCAAAAATTTGATTTTTAAGATGAAAAGTATTGATAAAAATTTTTTTTATACCTAATTTTATAATAGTATTAATACAAATTTCTAATATCGATTTATTATTAATTTCAAGAAGTGGCTTAGGTGTTGTTAGGGTCAAAGGTTGTAGTCTCTTACCTAGCCCAGCACATAATATTAATGCAGTATTAATTTTCATTTAATTTTTTTTTAAAATTTTGATTTAACAATTTTTTTAAATCATAAAATATTTTATTTTCGTTGATACGTAAGTTAACCAATTTCCATGCGTAGGGTATTAATTTTAAGTAGTTCTTTTTACCATCTCTTAGCTCAAGGCGAGTAAAAATTCCAATAATTTTAAGATTTCTTAAAATTGATAATATCTCAAAATCATTTTTGAATTTATAAAAATTTAATTTTTTTTGTTTTTTTACATATAAATCAAATATTTTTTTTTTAAATGATTTTGAAGTTTTAAATCTTACGTCATCTATTAATGAGGCTAAATCATACGCTCTATTTCCTATTAAAGCGTCTTGGCTATCTATTAATCCTATTCGATTTTTTACAATCATTAAGTTTGAAACATGAAAATCTCTATGCACAAAAAAATTATTTTTTAATTTTAAGTTTGATGCTAACTTGTTAATAATTTTTCTGTATTTTTTTGAAAATTTGTCTTTATTTATCTTGGATAAGTGTTTTTTAACATACCAGTCACAAAATAAATTTGCCTCTTTTATTAATATTTTCTTATCATATTTGGGCAGTATGTAATTTTTTTCTTTAAAATTTTTTATTTTTCTATTTTTAATTGATTGAATTTTATTCAATAAACCAATTATTTTTTTAAAATAGCTTAATCTTTTAAATTTTTCCTTATTTAATCTTTTAAACATAGTTTCATTTCCAAAATCTTGGATCTCAATAAAATTCTTACTGTAATTTTCTTTGTATAAATCTGGTGCTAAAATTTTATTTTTTCTTAAAATTTTATTTATCGCATCATATACAAGTAAGTTATAAAATTTTTCTTTTTTGGCATAAATGATTATTGAAGTAGAATTAGCGTTTTTTTTTCTAAAAAATTTTCTAAATGATGCATCACCTTTGATTTCTATTAAATTTTTCATTTAAAAAACTACAGATTTAAGCCTTTAATTTGTACAGATCTTGTTTGATGATCTTTCCCATATTCAAAATTCAATTCTATCAAATTTTTTGGTTTTTCATTAATTATTTGTGGCCATTCGATTAAGGTGATTGCGTTAGTAATATCCTCAAATAAGTCTAAATTTTTAATTTCTTCAGCTAATTTTAATCTAAATAAATCATAATGCTTTATCCTTGTCTTATTTATTTGATATTCATTGAGTAAATTAAAAGTTGGGCTTGTAACCTCTGTCAATTTTAATTTTTCTTTTTTTTGAAATTCATTAATCAAATATCTTATAAATGTAGTTTTACCCACACCCATCTCACCATAAAAAAAAACTATGTTTCCAGGTTTAAGTTTTCTAGCAAATTTACTTGCTAATTCTTCTGTTGTTTTTTCTGATGATAAATCTATTTTATCACTTTTAGTAGCGATAGGCATTAGGTTTGAAAGGACCCTCTACTCCTACACTTATATAGTCTGCTTGTTCCTTGGATAGTTTAGTTAATTTCGCACCAACTTTTTTGAGATGAAGTGTTGCAACTTTTTCATCTAAATGTTTAGGAAGAACATAAACTTTATTTTCATAATTTTTATTATTGTTCCAAAGCTCAATTTGAGCAATAACTTGGTTTGTAAAAGATGCACTCATAACAAAACTAGGATGGCCTGTAGCACAACCCAAGTTAACTAATCTACCTTCAGCTAATAAAATTATTCTTTTTTTGCTAGGCAGTTCTATTTCATGAACTTGAGGCTTTACCTCTGTCCATTTGTAATTTTTTAATGCTTCAACTTGAATTTCATTATCAAAGTGACCAATATTACACAATATTGCTCTATCTTTCATATCTCTCATGTGGTCTGCGGTAACAATATCTTTATTACCAGTGGCTGTTACAACAATATCAGCTTTGCTTATAGCCTCATCCATCAAAACTACTTCGTAACCCTCCATTGCGGCTTGTAATGCACAAATTGGGTCTGCTTCCGTAACTAAAACTCTTGCTCCACTTTGTCTTAAGGAAGCGGCACTTCCTTTTCCTACATCACCAAAACCTGCAACAATAGCAATTTTTCCTGACATCATTACATCAGTTGCCCTTCTAATTCCATCTACTAAACTTTCTCTACATCCATAAAGGTTATCGAATTTTGATTTTGTAACAGAGTCATTTACATTTATAGCAGGTATTAAAAGAGAATTTTCATTTTCCATTTTGTTAAGAGCTTTAATGCCAGTTGTGGTCTCCTCTGATACACCCTTTATATCTTTTAATAAATCTTTATACTCATTATGCATTATAGCTGTCAAATCACCTCCATCATCTAACAACATATTTGGTTTCCAATTTTTATTTCCCACAATAGTTTGTTTGATACACCATAAATACTCTTCTTCAGTTTCACCTTTCCAAGCGAAAACTGGTACACCTGCTTTTGCTATAGCTGCAGCTGCATGATCTTGTGTTGAAAAAATATTGCAAGAGGACCATCTTACCTCAGCGCCCAAATCTACTAAGGTTTCTATTAAAACTGCAGTTTGAATAGTCATGTGTAGACATCCTATAATTTTTGCACCTTTGAGTGGAGATTTTCCTGAATATTCTTCTCTAAGTGCCATTAATCCAGGCATTTCACTTTCTGCAATTGAAATTTCTTTACGACCAAATTCTGCTTGAGATATATCTTTAACTTTGAAATCTTCCATGGAGGGTCTTCTAACAATAAAGGATTAATTAATCAATAGAACTCTTTATACCCTAGGAAACTTGATTTCCATATCTGCACCCGTTTGATCTGTTCTATTGGATGCTTTGATTGTAGCATTATGTAAATCAACTAAATTTTTAACAATATTTAAACCAAGTCCAGAATGTTGTCCAAATTTATCAGGTCTATTGCTATAAAATCTTTTGAATATTTTATTAGTATCACTCTCTTTAAATCCTTGTCCTTCGTCTAAAATATTAATTATTACTTTGTTATCATTAGATTTTGAAACCTTGACAACTACATCCTTGTTATTTTCACTGAAAGAAATGGCATTATCTAGAAGATTTGCAATTATTTGCTCTATTCTATTTTCTATTCCATTAATAAAATATTTGTTTTTACCATCATTCTTGTAACTAATTTTTATACCTTTTTTTAATTTATAAAGATTATTAAAATCTTCAACTACAGATTTAACAATTGGCTCGATATCTAATTTTTTAATTTTCTCTTTACTTAAAGCGACTTCATCTTTCAACATTTGAGAATAATCAGTTATTAACCTTTCGATTCTTTGTACATCGTGACTTAATATATCAATTAATTTAATTCTCTGATCAATATTAGTGGTATCATGAAGTATTTCAGAAGCACTCTTAAGAGAAGCAAGTGGATTCCTTATCTCATGAACAAGATCAGTTGAAAAATTTTCAGCATGAGTAATTCTTTTTTGTAACTCAAGGGTCATATCATCTAACGAGTTCGAAAGAAGTCCTAATTCATCATTTCTCAATTTAAGATTTTCAATATTTGTAGTCTTTGGGTTCTTATTTTTTATCGTTTTTGTATAACTTACTAAGTTTTTAATAGGTTTTAAAAAATATCTATTTAAAACAAATGAAAAAATTAAAATTACAATCCCTACTGCAAAAGCAGTTCTAATTATAAATGATTTTCTTTCATCTATCGCTGCTTTAATGTCATTTGCATTTTCTGTAATTGCTAAATAACCAATATTTTTACCATCTAACATCACATTTTTTATTGTTGTTAACTTAAATTTATTAAATTCTTCTTGTGTGAAGGTAAATGGTATTCCAAAATTTTTAGATCCAGCATAATTAAACAAAATATCTTTCAACGAAACAGAATTATTATTTCCTATATCGATATTTTTTTTTTCGGTAATCTCTTTTGTTTTTTCCTCATTTAATATTTCAAGTTCAACTGTATCAAGTCTAGTTGTAAAGGACCTAGGATCAAGATCAAGAGTATCAGTATCTCCAACTAAATTTAACTTATTATCAAAAAATATTACTCTATCCAAATTCTGGAATAGGAATCTAGTTGAAAATAAAAAACTTCTAATATCTTCCTCAATAAATTTTACATCTAGTCTTATTAAATTATCAATTGTGTTATTTATTACCTCGATATGATTTGACGATTTTTTTTTGATCAAGTTTGGTTGGACATTAATTAAATAAATAAATGTAAATAATCCGATAACTGTAAAAAAAATAAAATTTATGAATAAAAATTTTTTTAAAATTGATAAATTTTTAAGAAAGTTGCTGAGCATTAATTAACATTCCACCTATATCCACTTCCATACCTTGTTTCAATAGCTGAAAATTCAGGGTCAACTTTTTTAAATTTTTTTCTTATTCTTTTAACATGACTATCTATTGTTCTATCTTCGATATCAGTATCTTCCCTATATGCTATATCCATTAATTGTGCTCTTTCTTTTATTATACCAGGCCTTTTAGCCAGTTCTTTTACTAATAAAAATTCTGTTGTTGTTAATTTATCTGGCAATTGTTTACCATTCCATTCACATTCTAATTGAGAGGGATCTAGTCTTAACTTGCCGTGAGAAATTATGCTTTTATTTTCTTCAAGAGTATCTTTGGAATCTTTTTTTCTTAATTGCACTCTTATTCGCTCTATTAACACCTTTATAGAAAATCCACCTGATTTTTTAACAAAATCATCTGCTCCGAGTTTTAATCCTAATAGCTCATCTATTTCATCATCCTTAGATGTTAAAAATATTACTGGTAAAGAAGTTTTTTTTCTCAATTTTTTTAATAATTCCTCGCCATCCATTTTGGGCATTTTTATATCAACTATAGCTAAATCTGGAGGGGTCCTTGTTAAACCTATTAGTGCACTTTCACCGTCAATATAAGTTTGAACTTTAAATCCCTCTTTTTCTAAAGCAATACTTAGGCTGGTAAGAATGTTTCTGTCATCATCTATTAAAGCAATAGTTTGTTTGTCCATATCTTCAATATAAAAATACTAAATTGTTCTAATTTGGGCAATCAAATTAAAACTAATGAAGTGTGCCCCAGTTATCACCACTATTTATATCTACAGTTAAAGGTATTGAAAATGAATGTAGATCACTATTAGTTACCCCTGACATTTCTTCAACTATTATTTTACTTATATTTTTAAGCTCAGATTTCGGGGCCTCAAAAATTAATTCATCATGAATCTGAAGAAGCATCTTAGTATTTAGATTTTTTTTCTCATGTAATCTCTTATCCAATCTTATCATTGCTAATCTCATAATTTCTGATGCAGATCCTTGTATTGGAGCATTAATTGCTGCTCTTTCTTGAAAATTTCTTACATTATAATTTTTGTCGTTAATATTAATAAAATGCGATCTTCTGCCAAAAATGTTATTTACATAACCACTCTTTCTACAAAACTTTATGGTTTGATCCATATAAATTTTTATTTCAGGAAATTTAGCAAAATATGATTTTAGAAATTCTTCAGCCTCAAAGTTTGAAACGTTAATTTGCTTAGCTAAACCATATTGAGAAATTCCATAAATAATTCCAAAGTTTATAGCTTTTGCTTTTCTTCTTTGATCCTGATTTACATTTTTAATATCGATATTAAATATTTGGCTTGCAGTTAGAGAATGAATATCTTCATTTTTTTTGAAAGCTTTTTTTAATTCTTTTACATCAGCTATGTCAGCTAAAATTCTCATTTCAATTTGATTATAATCAGCTGAGATCAGCACATGATCTTTTTTAGCAACAAAAGATTTTCTTATATCTTTTCCATCCTCAGATTTTATTGGAATATTTTGCAAGTTAGGATCACTTGACGCAAGTCTGCCAGTTGTTGTTGCAGCAAGTAAAAAAGATGTATGAACTCTTTGAGTTTTGGGGTTTATATGTTCTGGGAGTGAGTCGGAGTATGTGTTTTTAAGTTTAGAGATTTGACGCCAATCCAAAACCAATTGAGGAAATTTATGTCCTTTAAAAGCTAAATCTTCTAAAACTGATGCACTTGTAGCAAAACTTCCCTTTTTTGTTTTTTTAAGACCTGTAATTTTTAAATCATTATATATTATTTCTCCAAGTTGTTTGGGAGATGCAATATTAAATTCTTTTTTTGATATCTGAAAAATATCTTTTTGAATTTTACCAACTTTTTTTTCAAATTTTGATGATAAAACTTTCAAAAATTTATTATCTATTTTAATGCCTGTTAATTCCATAAAAGCTAAAATTTCAATCATAGGTTTCTCAAAAACTTCGTAAATATTAATCATTTTTTCTTCCTTTAAACTTTTATAAAATTTTTTATATAATCTTAAAGTAATATCAGCATCTTCTGCAGCATAATTTTTTGCTTTTTCAATATCTACTTCACTAAAATTAATTTCTTTTTTTCCAGAACCAACTAACTCTTTATAGGAAATAGTTTTGTGGTTTAAATGTATTTCAGATAATGTATCCATATTGTGTCTATTTTTTCCAGAATCCAAAACGTAAGACATAAGCATTGTATCTTCCATTGAAGAAATTTTTATTCCATGTTTATATAAAACAATAAAATCAAACTTAATATTTTGTCCTATTTTTTTTATACTTAAATCCTCTAATAAAGGTTTTAATTTTTCGATAACTTTATTTTTATCAATGCAGTTTTTAGATTTATGACCTATTGGTATATAACAAGCCTTTCCAATTTTTGTACTTAGAGATATTCCTATTAAATCGGCTAAATGGGGGTCTAATGAGCTTGTCTCTGTATCAACCGCAACCTCACCAACTTCTTCAGCCTCTTTTACCCAATGATCAATTTCTTTAATATCTTTAATAAGGTAATAATCTTTATTTGAAATCTTTATTTGATTTATATTAAGTTCACTGTTTTTTTTTACACTACTTAGGTTTGGTTCGCCGTAAGTAGAGATTGCTGAACTTAATAATCTATTAAATTCCATATCTCTCAAAAACTTGTATAATTTATCTTTGTCAATCTCATTAAGTTTGAATGCACTTAAACCTACTTCTACTGGTGCATCATGCCTAAGGGTTACAAGTTTTTTGCTTATTAATGCTTTGTCTTTATTTTCAAGTAAAGTTTCTCTTCTTTTATTTTGTTTAATTTCGTTCGCTGATTTTAACAGATTTTCTAAGTTACCGTACTTATTGATTAATTCAGCTGCAGTCTTGACGCCAATTCCAGGTACACCTGGAACGTTATCACTACTATCTCCAGCTAAAGCCTGGACGTCAATTACTTTGCTAGCAACAACACCAAATTTATTTTGAACATCATCATCCTTAATAAATTTATTTTTCATCGGATCAAAAATTCGGACACCTTTTTTGTATAACTGCATTAAATCCTTATCAGACGACACAATGGTTACTTTTGCACCTGCTTTTAAAATTTGATTGGTATAAGTAGCTATCAAATCATCTGCTTCATAATTTACTAATTCAATCGATGGCAGATTAAAAGCTAAAACAGATTTTCTTATATATTTAAATTGTGGAATTAAATCATCTGGTGCTTCAGATCTGTTTGCTTTGTAGTCACTATAAATTTCATTTCTAAATGTTTTTCTGGCTGAATCAAAAATTACTGCAAAGTGAGTAGGTTTTTGTAAGTTTTGATATGATTTAGAATCCTCAAGAAGTTTAAAAAGCATATTACAAAAACCACTAACAGCTCCGGTTGGTAATCCATCACTTTTTCTTGTCAAAGGTGGAAGAGCATAATACGCCCTAAATATGTAGCCAGACCCATCAATGAGATAGAAATGATCAGATTTTTGAATTTTACTCATTACAAATATATATAGATTATCAATTAAAATAAGAGTATTATTTTTTTATGCAACTTATAAAGCAAAGTGCTCAATCACAATTAATTAAATCACTAATTGTAATTTTTTTAGGATCAATAATTCTAGCAATATCTGCAAAAGTAAAGATACCTTTTTATCCAGTACCAATGACAATGCAAACTTTTGTAGTTTTACTTCTAGGAATATGTTTCGGATACAAAATTGGTCTAGCTACAGTAAGTTTGTATTTGTTGGAAGGTATTGCTGGTCTACCTGTTTTTTCAAATTCACCTGAAAAAGGAGTTGGAATAATTTATTTTACTGGTCCAACAATGGGTTATTTAATTGGTTTTCTTCCAGCAGTCTTTTTAGCAGGGTATTTGAGATTGGACGATTGGACAAAAAAAGGTATTGAAAATATAAAATTTTTTTTCATAAATTTATTAAAATTATTTATTTCAGTAAGTGTTATTTATTTATTAGGATTATTGTGGCTAAGCAATTTAATTGGTTATGAAAAATCATTACTTTTTGGTTTAAAACCTTTCTGGATTGCTGAATTATTTAAGATAATGCTTTTGGCATTTTTAGCACCGCTTATTTTAAAGTTTAAAAAATTTATTTAGGCGATCTTTTTGACAATATTCTTTGTAGAGTTCTTCTATGCATTTTGAGCCTTCTTGCAGTTTCTGAAACATTTCTGTTGCATAACTCAAAGACTCTGTGGATATGTTCCCATTTTACTCTATCAGCTGACATAGGATTTTCGGGAGGAGCTGCTTTTTTTGATGGATCAGCTAAAAGAGCTTTTTCAACATCATCTGCATCAGCTGGTTTGGCCAGATAATCTATAGCACCTTCTTTAATTGCTGCTACAGCTGTTGGTATATTTCCATAACCTGTTAACATAATTATTCTACTTGATGAATTAGATGTTTGAATTTCTTTTACAACCTCTAAACCATTACCATCACCCAATCTAAGATCAACGACTGCAAAGCCAGGTTTTTTAATCTTTACTGATTCGATTCCCTTTTGTACACCTTCAGCTTGAATAACATCAAATCCCTTCTTTTCCATGGCTCTAGCCAATCTTTCCCTAAAAGGGTTATCATCGTCCACGATCAAGAGCGATTTATTATCAAAATCACTTAAATTTTGTAAAGTAGGCTCAATTTTCATAGTTTAGATATGGTCATTTTTTTCCACAATTCAATAGTAATTATTTACTTTACATTGAATAACTATTGAATTAATTGCTGCAATTACTAAAGTTTTTTAAAAATAAAAAGACTTTTTTTTGTTAAATTTTTTTGGGGGGCATTTTAAATGCAAAAATTTAAGTCGGTTGAAGATCTTGTTGGTCAGCTGAGGCCAGAAAAACCAGTTTATTGTATAAGAAAGAATTCAATTCTTTCTGCCTCAAAATATTTCAAAAAAAAATTTCCCGGACAAATTTTATATGCAGTTAAAACAAACCCACATTCAGAGGTCATAAAAACTTTAATTCAAGGAGGAATTAATCAGTTTGATATTGCTTCAATTGATGAAGTCAAAGCTGTAAGAAAATTAAGTCAATCAGCTAAATGTTCTTTCATGCATACCGTTAAAAGTCGGGAAAGTATTACCGAAGCATATTTCAAATATGGTATTAAAACATTTGCTCTTGACACCAAAGATGAATTAATAAAAATAATCGAAAGCACTAGTGGTGCAAAAGATTTAGAATTATTCGTCAGAGTAGCTGTATCAAATGAACATGCTGAAATAGATTTATCTAAAAAATTTGGAGCTTTAAGTTCTGAGGCAGCTGGTTTATTTAGATTAGTTAAACAACATTCTAATAAAATTGGTTTAAGTTTTCACGTCGGCTCTCAATGTATGCATCCAATATCATATTCTAAAGGTATAAAGGAAATAGGTAATATAATAAAAAAAACAAAAATAAACCCTGACTATATAAACGTCGGGGGTGGTTTTCCTACTATTTATCCAGATTTAATACCTCAATCTTTAGATGGTTATTTAAATGAAATTAAAAAAAGTTTAAAAAACTTGAACCTAATTAAAATGCCTGAAATCATTTGTGAACCTGGTAGAGCTTTAGTGGCTGAAAGTGGTTCAACAATTGTAAGAGTTAATTTAAGAAAAAAACAAAAACTTTATATAAGTGATGGAACTTACGGTACTTTATTTGATGCTGGTACTCCAAATATAGTTTTTCCGTCTAAATTAATTAAAGATAATTCAAAAAAAATTATATCAAAGAAATTAACAGCGTTTGATTTTTATGGCCCAACATGTGACAGTATGGATTATATGAAAGGGCCTTTTCTACTTCCAAACAATATTAAAGAAAACGATTATATAGAGCTTGGTCAGCTCGGAGCATATGGTTTGACTTTTAGAACCCAATTTAACGGTTTCTTTTCTGATGAAATTTATGAAGTTGAAGATAAACCAATAATGACGCTTTATGACAAAGAAATAAATAAAGCAACTTTGGTTGCTTAATGTCAGAAAAAAAAAGCTTAGGTCATAACAGCAAGAAAGATTTTTTAAAAAATCCTGTAGAACATATAGATATTACATCTTTCGATGCTAGAAAAATAATTTCCTCTATGGAAAAGATGTCTTTTGTATCAAGAGAAACCGCTAATGCCGCAAATATATATAATGAAATGCTTAAAGATAAAGATTGTACAATTTTTTTAACATTAGCTGGTTCTACTTCTGCAGCTGGATGTATGAACATTTATAAAGATCTTGTGAAATATAATATGGTAGATACAATTGTTGCAACTGGTGCATCCATAATAGATATGGATTTTTTTGAAGCATTAGGTTTCAAACATTATCGGGGATCTCAATTTCAAGATGATACTGAACTTAGAAAAAACTATATTGATAGAATTTATGATACTTACATCGACGAGGAAGAATTACAAATCTGTGATAAAAAAATTTCTGAAATAGCTGATAATTTAGAGCCTAGAAGTTATACTTCAAGGGAGTTTATTTATGAAATGGGTAAATATTTAAAAAAGAATTCAGTAAAAAAAGGTTCATTAATTGAAACAGCATATGAAAATAATGTTCCAATATTTTGTCCTGCCTTTACTGACTCAAGTGCTGGCTTTGGATTGGTAATTCACCAAGAAAAAAATCCAAAAAAACATATTACAATTGACTCAATAAGAGAATTCAGAGAGTTAACCGAAATTAAAATCCAATCAAAAGGTTCAGGTTTATTTATGATTGGTGGAGGAGTGCCAAAAAATTTTATTCAAGACACGGTAATATGTGCTGAACTCTTGGGCAAAGAGGTAGATATGCATAAATATGCCGTTCAAATCACTGTAGCAGATTCTAGAGATGGGGCTTGTAGCAGCTCAACTTTAAAAGAAGCTAGCTCGTGGGGTAAAGTTGATGTTACTAAAGAGCAGATGGTTTTTGCTGAAGCCACAAGTGTACTTCCACTAATAGCTAGTGATGCATATCATAAAGCTGAATGGAAAAATAGAGAAAGAAAAAATTTTTCAAAAATATTTGGATAATAACTTGGAATATCTATCAAATAAAAAAGGTTTTTTAGGAATTGATAATAAATTCAGTTTTCAAGAAAAAGTTATAATAGTCCCTTTTGGTCTAGAGAAAACTGTAAGCTACGGCGCTGGCACTAAAAATGGTCCAAAAGAAATAATTAAAGCCTCTCATCAAGTAGAATTATACGACGAGGAATTGAATTGCGAACCCTATAAAAAAATAGGAATAAAAACACTTAAACCTTTTAAGATTGATAAAAATATAGATAAAGCTTTAAAACAAATGGCAAACCTGAACGAAGAAATCATTAATAAAGAACTTTTTCCTATGACATTTGGAGGCGAACATTCAATTACACCTGGATGTATAGAACCCTTTGTAAATAAATATAAAAAAATTTGTCTTTTACATTTTGATGCTCATGCAGATTTAAGAGATAGCTATAATGGTAATAAATTTTCACATGCCTCAGCTATTAGAAGATGTTTGGACCATAAGAATGTTTCAATTATTTCATTTGGAATTAGA
>MDTD01003600.1_pt1 | contig 13309 bp, 13 predicted proteins | sample 811221 | NCBI WGS metagenome assembly MDTD01 (sample SAMN05326646, study PRJNA326480) | marine metagenome | isolation source: seawater | place: Pacific Ocean: South West | collected 2011
CCAATCGATATTGATTTTTTAATAAAAAGATTTTTAAGAATTTGGAATCCAAGTCTTGTTATTTTTTTTGAATCTGAAATTTGGCCTAATGTAATTTCTAATGTTCATGATAAAAACATAAAATTCTTGATTTGTAACGGAAGAATTTCTAAAAAATCATTTAAAAAATGGAAAAAAAACTTTTTTTTTTCAAAAGATATCTTCAAAAAAATTAATTTTTGTCAAGCACAAGATCATGATTCATATCTTAGATTTAAATCTTTAGGAGTTAATAAAGTTAAGATAAATGGAAATTTAAAATTTTTATCTGAAAAACCAAAAATTAACAAAAGAGATTTTACAAATTTAAAAACAAAATTAAAAAGTAGGAAAGTTGTTACTTTATTTAGTTCACACGAAGGTGAAGAAAAATTATTTATTAACTGTGCAAAATTATTACAAAAGAAATTCACTAACCTTTTTTTTATAATTATTCCAAGACATATAAACAGATGTAATTCAATTCATTATTTAATTAAAAAAAATAAATTAAATTCATTGCTTAGATCAGATTCTAGCAATTTAAAAAAAGAAGATAATTTCTTAATTGTTGATACATTTGGTGAACTAGGTTTATTTTTCAAACTTTCTTATCTTGCTATCGTAGGTGGGTCTCTTGTTAAGAAAGGAGGTCATAACCCCATAGAAGCAGAAAGCTTTAATTGTCCTCTAATATGCGGGCCAAATATGCAAAATTTTTCAGAAATTGAAGATAAAATGAGAAAAAACAAAGCTGGACTGTTTTTAAAAAACTACAATGATTTAGAGAAAAAAATCTCATTTTTACTTGAAAATCCCAAAATAATTAAGTTAATTGTTAATAACTTCAAAAAATTGTGTAAGTTTGAAAAATCTAGAAGTATCATGACACTAAAAGAGATACAAAATTTTATTGATGATTTTAAAAGCACCTAAATTTTGGAAGAAAAAAAATTTTCTTAGTTTTATTTTTTTGTTTTTCTCTTTTATCTATATTTTAATTTACAGAATTTATTTACTGATTAATAAAGAAAAAGAGATTGGAGTTCCAATTATTTGTGTTGGAAACGCAATTATTGGAGGATCTGGAAAAACACCAATTGTAATCAAGTTAAGGAAAATCTTAAAAAAAAAATATAAAAATATTTTTGTACTTACAAAAGGTTATAAAGGTAGTGACAAAGGTCCATTATTAGTTAGTTTAAAAAATAATTTTAGAAGTGTTGGTGATGAAAGTTTAATACATGCTATTCATGGGAAAACTTGTGTTTCTAAAAATAGATTAAAAGGAGCATATTTTTGTAAAAATAATAAAAGTGATTTAATTATTATGGATGACGGATTGCAAAGTAAAAATGTAAAAAAAAACCTTCGTTTTTTAGTAATTGATAATGATTATATGTTTGGAAATAATAGGGTGTTTCCAGCAGGCCCGTTAAGAGAACCATTTGAAGATTCAATTAAAAAAGCTCATGCTGTTATAATAATTGGAAAAAAAAAAAGAGAAAAATTTATTATCAATAAGCCTATTTTTTATGCAAATAAAAAAATCTATGTAAAGAAAAGGCTAAAAAAAGATATCTTTGCCTTTTCAGGTTTAGGGAATAATGAAAATTTCTTTAATGCTTTAAAAGAAAAATTTAATATAAAAAATTTCAAATCTTTTCCTGACCATCATGTTTATAAGAATTCAGAAATTGAGCAAATAATTTCAATTTCTCAGAAGAAAGATCTTTCAATTTTATGTACATTAAAAGATTACTTAAAAATACCAAAAGAATATAAAGATAAAATTAATTTTGCTGACCTTGAAATTAAATTTGAAAAAGAAAAGGAATTATTTAACTTTGTGAATTCTAAAATCAATTTCTTATAAAAACCATAGGATCCACTGGAGTTTTTTCTAGATAAATTCCCCAATGTAAATGTGGGCCTGTAGCTCTTCCTGTCATTCCAATAGACCCAATTTTTTGTCCCTTAATTATATTCTGATTTAATTTTACATTTATATCTTTTAAGTGTGCAAAAATAGAGATTAAACCTAAACCGTGATCAATTATAATTGTATTTCCAGTGAAAAACATATCATATGCTACAAGCTTAACTGTACCTGATGACGGCGATAATATTTTAGTTCCTTCAGGTGCTGCTATATCTATCCCTTTGTGCGGTGATCTAGGTTTATTATTTAAAATTCTTTGACTGCCGAAAACACCAGAAAGTCTACCCTTTGCAGGCATTTGAAAATGATCTTCAAATAGTTTTTCTGTTTTTCCTATTTTTTTTGCTACTGAAATTTTTTGTCTATCATTCTTAATTTTTAAAAGATCTTTTTTATTTGGTTCAACTTTTCTGGATGGTAAACCAGAAATATTTTCTATTTTATATTTTTTTTTCTTAACCTTAAAATTTTTTTTTTCCCCATTAAAAATTACAGATATTTCATTTGTATGCTTAATCCCAAATGCGTAGATAAAGCTTCCATCCTCAAAAATTTTCATTTTTTTATTATTTATCTCTAAATTATCTTTAGATTTAACTTTTCCAAAAATTAAACCTCCTTCACAAAAACAACCTAAAATTTTGGGAAATTCAGAACTTTGTAAAGATGAATTCAAAAAAAAAACTAAAAGAGGAATTATTTTATACATTAAATTTTTTTCGCAATAGTCTTATTTTTATAAAACTCTATATTTATTACATCATCTTTTTTTAGCATTGTATCATCATTAATAATTCTCTTATTATGCCTTATAACGCTAAAACCTCTTTTTAATGTTTTCTTGTAGGATAAGATATTTAATTCTTTTGATTTGTAATCTATTATTTCACTCTTTTTTCTCATTAAAAGATCAAAGTTTTTATTCAGTAAATATGATGAGTTTTTAATTTTTTCGTATCCAAGGTTTAAAATGTTCAATAGCTTTTCATGTTTTATTTCTCCTTGTTTTTTAAAGAATTTAAGTTTTGAATTTGAAATTTTTTGCTCTATTCTTTGGACTAATTTTTGACTGATAAAATCCATATTTTGAAACAATTTATTCAAATGTAGATTTAAATCAGGAATTCTAGAGTTAGAAATTTTCAAAGCGTAATTAACATTTGATAATTTTTGTTTTAAAATCTTATCTAAAACCTTAAAAATTTCACCTATTCTTTTTAAAATTTCTTTTCTATCAGGTAAAACTAATTCTGCTGCTGCTGTTGGTGTTGGTGCTCTTAGATCAGCAACAAAATCACAAAGAGTTGTATCAGTTTCGTGACCTATTGCAGATACGATTGGAACTTCTGATTGAAATATTGTCCGTACTAATGTTTCATCATTAAATGGCATTAAGTCTTCTAAGCTTCCACCACCTCTTGCAATTATAACTAAATCATGTGATTTTTTTATAAAATCTTTGTTAAAATAATTTATTCCTTCCACTATTTCCTTTACACAGTCTTTTCCCTGAACTTTTGAAAAATATAAAGTAACATTTAATGGAAATCTATCTCTAATTCTATGAATTATATCTTGAATAACAGAGCCAGACTCTGATGTTATAATTCCAATATTTGAGGGTATTAAAGGTAGTGACTTTTTAAATCTTGAATCAAATAATCCCTCAGCTAATAATTTCTTTTTTCTATCTTCCAAAATTTTTAATAAATATCCCTCTCCCTCATATTCAATGTTATCTACAATGATTTGATATTTTGATTGTGGTGAGTAAGTTGTTACTTTTCCAAGTATTAAAACTGATGCTCCTTCCTCAATATTAATTTTTAATTTTGGTACTGTAGACCTCCAACAAATACAAGAGATTGAACTTTCATCATCTTTTAAAGTAAAATAGACATGTCCAGAATTATGCTTTTTTACTTGAGAAAGTTCTCCAGAAACCTTTATTATATTAAAGTTATTTTCAATAATTTCCTTTAAAGATTGATTTAATTCGGATACTGTGAATTCAGATATATTGGATAGATTATTCATAAATCTAAATTAAATAAATATCACTAAAAGGTAAATAATTTTTGAATATTTTAGTAATAGGTAACGGTGCAAGAGAACATTCTTTATGTTGGGCATTAAACAAATCAAATATAAAAAAAAGAATTTTTTGTATTCCTGGTAACGCTGGTATTCAAGAAATAGCAGATTGTTTTAACATTGAAATTAGTAAAAAGAAAATTTTACAATTTTGTAAAAACAAAAATATTTCTTTGGTGGTAATTGGCCCTGAACAATTTCTTGAAGAAGGTTTTTCTGACTTTTTAACAAATAAGGGAATTCCTGTTTTTGGTCCATCAAAAAAGGCATCAAAACTTGAATATTCAAAATCTTTTGCAAAAAAATTTTTAAAGAAACATAAAATACCCTCTGCTGATTTTAAAGAATTTAGTAGTTATATAAAGGCTGAAAAATATTTAAGAGAAATTCAATTCCCTATTGTAATTAAAGCTGACGGATTAGCAGCAGGAAAAGGAGTGATTATATGTAATAATTTAAACGAAGCAAAAAAGGGCTTAAAAGAGATTATGATTACGAAAAAATATGGTAAGGCTGGAAAAAAAGTTTTAATAGAGGAATTTCTTCAAGGTTTTGAGGTTAGTTATTTTATTCTATTAGATAAAAACTCTTTTTCAGTTTTAAACTATGCATTAGATCATAAACGTGCATTTGATTTTAATAAAGGCCCAAATACTGGAGGTATGGGAGCTTTTACTCCATCAAAAAAAGTCGACAATAATTTGAAAAAAATTATTTCGGACAGAATTATTAAAAAAACTTTTGAAGGTTTAAAAAAAGATAAAATAATTTATAGAGGAGTACTTTTTATAGGTTTGATGATAACAAAAAATGGCCCTTTTGTTATAGAATTTAACGCAAGATTTGGTGATCCTGAATGCCAAGTTTTAATGAGAAATCTAGACACAGATATTTTAAAAATAGTAAAAGCAGTTTCAAATGATGATCTTAACACGATCAAGATAAGAAATAAAAAACTATCTACGATATGCGTTGTAGTAGCATCTAAAGGATATCCAAATACTTACAAAGTAAATAAACAAATAGAAAACCTAAAAGAAGCTCAAAAAATTGAAAATATTGAAATATTTCATGCAGGTACAAAAAAAGTAAAAAATAAAACTTTTTCATCCGGTGGAAGAGTTTTATCTATAACTGCACAAGCTAAAGATCTAGAATCAGCGAGAAAAATTGCATATAGTGCAGTAAAAAAAATTGATTGGAAATATGGTTTTTTTAGGAAAGACATAGGTAAGAAATAGTATTTCTATCTCAGTTTTTTAAAGAAATATTTTAACAAATTCGAACATCTCTTTTCCTTAAACCCCCCAAAATAATTATACTGATTTTTGTCTATTTGAAATTTTTTGTTTCTGTTAGAATAAAGTTTCAATGAATCAGTGTAAGCACCAAAAAAAACTTTTTTAATTCCTACTTGTAAAATGGCAGCATGACACATCTGACAAGGCTGAAGTGTGACATACATTATCATATTAGTTAGTTTAAGAACTTTTTTTTTTCTACATGCTTTTCTGATGGCAATTATTTCCGCATGAGCTAAAGGGTCGTTATGTTTTATCATTAAATTAGATGAATAACTAACTATTTCATTTTTTGAGTCAGTAATAACACAGCCAACGGGAACTTCTCCATTTCTCATGGAGTCAAGGGCTAGCTTAATAGCTAAGTTCATTGGATTTTTTATTGGCATTTTTCAACAAAGATTTTATCGCCGGATTTAATGGTTTTAATCTTTTCTAGATCTATATTGCAATCACCCCAAATATTACACTTATCTGCTAATCTTATTTCTTTATCTATAGATGCTGGTGTTTTTCCAAAACCAATTGCAATAGCTTTTCCAGAGGGCCAGTAAGCAATTTCGCCTAAATTTATAATGTCGTTTGCATCATCTTCTACTAAAGCATCTACTGACGTAAAAAAGTAAACTTCATCACCCCAAGTATTGACTGTACTTTTAATTGGCAACGCTTTCCAAATTTCTTCTGCAGTTGAAGTTTGTCTTAAAGTTACAATCAACTGAAAATCTTTAACCTGAATTTTACATTTCTTGAGCATATGCTACTTTAACATTCTAATTATAATTTTTAAATTTTTTATGAAAAACCCAATAATAGGTATTACTTTAGATGAAGAGTCGAAAAAAACTTATTCTAAATACCCATGGTACGCTTCAAGAAAAAATTATGCAGATTCAATTATACTTGCGGGTGGAACGCCAATCTTTTTACCCAATAGTATAAAAAAAATCCCTGAGTATTTAAACATTATTGAGGGATTAGTAATTACTGGGGGTGATTTTGATATTGATCCAAAAATTTACGGAGAAGAAATTTTGAGTGAAAAAGTAAACCTTAAGCCAGAAAGAACTCAATTTGAGTTTGAAATCACTAAATATGCAATAAAAAAGAATATACCAATGCTAGGAATATGTGGGGGGCAACAATTAATAAATGTAGTATTTGGTGGAACTTTAATTCAACATATTCCTGACATAGTACAAAGTAAAATCAATCACGAACAAATAAATCCAAGAAATCAGGGAAGTCATAATGTAAAAATATTAGAAAATACACGGTTAAAAGAAATCATAAAGAATTCTGACATGTTTGTAAATTCAGCTCATCATCAAGCAGTAGAGAAACTCGGAGAAGGTCTGATTATGAACGCTCGAGCAGATGATGGTATAATTGAGGGATTTGAAAATCCAGAACTTAAGTTTTGTATTGGAATACAATGGCACCCTGAATTTTTGATTGATGACAAAGATATTGAAATTTTTAGATCCTTAGTTGATTCATCAAAGTAGTATCAATGAACAATTTAGTAAGGTTATCCAAAATTATTTCTCATGCAGGAATCTGTTCAAGAAGAGATGCAGAAAAACTTATTGAAAAAGGTGAAGTAAAAGTTAACGGCGAAATTTTGAAAGAGTTCGTTATTGCTCAAGATAAGATAAAAGAAATTGCTATAAAAAATATAAAATTAAGAAAAAAGAAAACAAAAATTTGGTGTTTTTATAAACCTAAGGGTTTTGTATGTTCAAATGTAGAACAGTATAATCAAAAAAGTTTATTTAAATTATTACCCAAAAATTTTGAAAGGGTCGTTTCAGTGGGGAGATTAGATATTCAATCGGAAGGCTTATTACTTTTAACCAACAATCCAACACTTTCAACCTTTCTGGAAAATCCAAAAAATAAAATTTCAAGAAAATATCAAGTAGAATTTTCAGGACAAATTCCAGGTGAATTTAATAAAATAAAAAAGGGTATAGCAATTCAAGGAATTTTTTATGCACCCATAGATTTTAAAATATTAAAAAAAAATTTTTTAGAAATGAATTTAATAGAAGGTAAAAATAGAGAAATTAGAAGAATATTTAAATTTTATAATTTAAAAGTTTTAAAATTAAAAAGAATTGAGTATGGACCTTTTAAAATAAAAAAACTTATAGACGGACAAATTTACATGGTTAACCATAGCATGCTAAAGAAAAACTTAAACATTTTAGATTTTACTGATGAGAGTGATTTCTGGAAGATATAAAGGTAAGAAGCTTCTACCTGTAAAAAATTTAAAGATTAGACCGACATTGGATAGATCAAAAGAAATGATCTTTAATACTCTTACCTCTATATTACTTAAAAAAAATTTAGCATTTGAAAATTTAACTATTTTAGATACTTTTTGTGGAACAGGTGCTCTTGGTATAGAAGCATTATCAAGAGGAGCTAAGAAAGCTATTTTTATTGATAATAGTCCAGATGCCCTGGATTTAGCAAAAAGGAATATTAGGTTCTTAGAATTAGATATTTACTCTAAATTTTTAAATTGTGAACTTCCTAAATCAGATTTTAAAGATTTACATGCCAATCTTTTTTTTATGGATCCTCCATATGATTTTGACAATTATAATGAAGTTTTTAGTTCTTTAGCTAAAAATAATTTAATCACCCAAGATGCTTTAGGGGTAATTGAATTATCAAAAAAAAAAACTTTAAAAATTAATGATTATTCTTTAATAAAAAAAAAAACTGTTTCCAATTCATGTTTTTTATTTCTAGAAAAAAATTGATTATTTTCGCCCAAATAATTTTTCTATTTCGTCAATATTCAATTCAATATATGTTGGTCTCCCATGATTGCATTGACCGGAATGAGGTGTTATTTCCATTTTTCTTAATAAATCATTCATTTCGTCTATTTGCATTTCACGACCAGATCTTATTGAACCATGACAAGCAATTCTTGAGTAGACTTTATTAATCTGATTTTCAACTTCTAAAGAATTATCTAGTTCAAGGACTTCTTCTATAAAGTCAAGTGCAAGTTTTTTTAAATTACAATTAGATAAAATAACAGGAACTTCTCAAACTATTACAGAATTTTTACCAAACATTTCTATTTTTAATCCAAATGTTTCAATCAATGATAATTTTTCTTTAAGGTTATCAATAATTATTTTATCTAATTCAATAATCTCTGGAAGTAATAATATCTGTTTCTTTATACTTTTTTTATAAAAATTATCTTTTAAATGCTCATAAACTATTCTTTCGTGTGCAGCGTGTTGGTCAACAATAACAATTCCACCTTTTGTCTGAGAAATAATATAATTTTTATGAAATTGACTTTTAGCAAATCCCAATGGATAGCTTTCTAAATTATTTTCAAAATTGCTAGCTGCATCATCATTTCTTAGATTGTTGAGATCAGCCAAATTATTTTCTTCCTTAAGAATTAAATTTTGATTTATGGGTTTTTTTGTAAATTTTTTTAAAGCTTTTGAACTGTTAGATAAACTCGATTTGTGACCAATTTCTAAAATTGTTTTTTTTAAGTTACTAATAATTAAAGATTTTATCTTATTCAAATCTTTAAACCTAACTTCATTTTTTGCCGGATGAACATTGATATCAACTTCATCTTTTGGACAATCAATGAATACTACAAATTGAGGGAATCTGTCATGTGAAATAAAATCTCTAAAACCAACTTTGAAAATTTGATTTAAAGATTTATCAGAAATTACTCTGTTATTGATAAAGATAAATTGATTCTTAGTATTTGGATAATTAAATGTAGGTAAACCTATAAGACCAAAAAATTTTGCATTATTATCATTATAAATGAAATCGACTGAGTTTTGAATAAACTCAACTCCTAGAACCTCCTTAATTCTAAACTCAAATTTTTTTTTTAAATCTTTTTGACTATTCCTAGAAGTTTTTAATATCTTTTTTTCATTAATAATTAAATTAAATTCTACTCCAAAATTGCAAATTGCAATTTTTTTTACAAAATCTTTTATCAATAAGGATTCGTAATTATCAGATTTAAGAAATTTTAATCTTGCAGGTGTTGAAGAAAACAAATTTTTTACAGTAACAGAAGTACCCTTAGCTTTTTTTACAGGTTTAATTTGTTTTATTTTACCTGAAGATATCTCAATCATTACTCCATCTTGATTAATGGTGTTATTTGACTGCATAATAAAATCAGAAACAGATGCTATTGAAGGTAGAGCTTCACCTCTAAAGCCTAGAGTCGAGATTTCTTCCAAATTATTAAAAGATAATTTTGAGGTTGCATGTCTTTGAACGGATAGTTTTAAATCGTTTTTTTCAATACCCATCCCATTATCAACTACTTTAATTTCTGACTTTCCTCCATTGCTTATAAAAATATCTATTTTTGATGCTCTTGCATCAATACTATTTTCAACAAGTTCTTTAACTACTGACATAGGTCTTTCCACCACCTCACCAGCTGCAATCTTATTTATCAAATCATTAGGTAAGACTCTAATTTTGTTCATCTTTTAATAATTTTTTAGTTAGGACTTTACCTTCCTCAACAGCAGGTTGATCAAAGGGGTTAACTTTTTCTAAATAGCAAAACATGATTGTTTCTATAAAAAAAAATATAATTAATTGGGCAATGGTTCTTTCATGAAGGTCATTTATATAAAGTGTTCTCAATGGTAATTTGTTTTTCTTCATAATTCTAATCGTTGCTTTTATTTCTGCATTCATTAGCTGATCCAATGACTTACCATCCAAAATATCAAAACTATAATTTTTGGATATTGGACAACTTAAATAATTATAATTTTTTTCTGTCTTTAAATTTCCAATTATTGTAAAAAATTTATCTTTTGGGCCATCAAGATAAAGTTGAAGTTGACTATGTTGATCAACAGTACCTAAAGCATTTACTAAAGTAGTTCCATTACCTTTCTTTCCTACACTTTCAGCCCATAACTGTCTAAGCCAATAAGACAAATTATGAAAGGAATCAACATAAGGCATAAAAATATTTATATTAACACCCTCTTTCATTAATAAGAATTGAGAAAAAACTGGTTTAAACAGATCATCAAAAAGATCATTTTTTTTTGAGAAAATTAAGTCTAAAAATTTAATTGCTTCATTACATAAATTTTCAACATGAACTCCAGAAAGTTTTGCTGGTAATAACCCAACGATAGAAAAAATTGAATATCGTCCTCCAACATTTTTATCGTGTTCAATGAAATAGAACTTTTCGTTTTCTTGTATTTGTTTTAGTGTACTATTTTTATTTTCAGTCAAAATATAATATTTACCCTCAACAGAGATTTTCTTTTTTTTCATTTCATTTAAAATTAAATAATATTGACCTAATGTTTCTAATGTTTCTCCCGATTTTGAAATTACAACCACAGCTGTTTTTCTGAGATTAATAATTTTTAAAAGATCTTGAATGGGTTGTTCATCAATATTTTCAACAAAAAATATTTTAGGATTTTTTATTTTTAGAACAAATTCTTTTTTCATAGATGCAAGAGTTTTCCCACCTAAGCTAGAACCTCCTGTTCCCAAAAATAAAATATTTTCAAATTTCAATAATCTTTTTGAAACTTTTTCTAAAACTTTTAAATCATTCTTTTTAAGATTGTTTATAAATCCAAATTCTTTTTTCTGAATTTTTTCAAAAAGATTTTTTTTGACAGACTCGAAAATAGCTTTATTTCTTTTTATTAAAGTATCATCAACATTGAATAGGTACTGTTTAAAATACATTCTATTTTGGTTTTCCAACAATCATGAAAAAAAGTTTTTTCTCATCAAAAATTTTTGAAGCAACATTATTTACATAATCTAAATCTAATCTATCTATTATTTGATCTCTGTTGGTAAAATAATCTTTACCTAATTTGTAATATTGAACTATTTCAAGTAAATTTGCAATTGACATTGTACTTGTGTAATTTCTGGAAAATGAACCTTTAAAATAAGTTTTTGCGTTATCCAATTCTTCTTTAGAAATTCCTTCATTACTTATTTTTTTCCATTCTTTTTTAACCATATTTATTACTTTATTAACAGATTCATTTCTTGTTTGAAATCCTCCAACAACAACTCCATCATTCTGGTATGGTAACAAATATGAATATATCGAATATACTAAACCCTTCTTTTCTCTAACATTTTTATATAATCTTGACTGAAAACTCCCACCACCCAAAACATAATTTACAATTCTTGCAGCAAAAAAATCTTCATTATTTCTTTTTAAACCATTTTGACCAAAAACCACAGCTGTTTGAGGAGTTTCTACATTGAATAAACTTTCTCCTGATTTTAATAGATCAAATTTTGGTATATTTGTACTTTTATCTGACTTTGGTAATTCACTGAATACAATATCAATGAATTTACTAATTTCTTTTTTGGAAATATTACCAGATACCCCGATTGTTAAGTTAGATAAAGAAAGATTTTTTTTATAAATCTCTCTGATATCCTGTTTTTTTATTTTCTCTAATGATTTAATAGTTCCTTTATTTAATCTTGAAAAGTTATGATCTATATAAAAACTTTCATTGAATTTTATTGAGGCAAGGTTTGAAATATTTGATTCATCAATTTTAATACTTGATTGAATTTGATTTTTAACTTTTAAAATTTCGTTTTCTTTAAAAGACGGATTGTTGATTGCATCAAATAATAACTCAAATCCTTTTTTTTTATTAGAAGATATAACTTGAAATGTTCCTTCAATTTTATCTTTTTGCGTTGAAAAAAATAATTTCACTCCATTTAATTTCATTGATTGTTTAAAATCAATAGACGTCATTGTATGAGTGCCTTCGTCCAAAAGAGAGGTCATCAAATTTGACAATCCATCTTTCCCAACTGGATCATTAAATGCCCCGCCTTGAAAACTAAAACTAATACTTATTATTGGTATTGACTTATCTTCAACAAACCAAAAATTAATTCCTTTTTCTGATACTATCTCTTCAAACTCAAGTGAATTTACATTTTTGGTAAATAATATTACTATTATGAAACAATGAAAAAGAAATTTCAATTTTTCAGGCCTCCTATAACAAAATTTTTATTACTTAAAAATGCTTTAAGAGCTGTTTTTATATCTTCAATATTCAATTTTTCTACTTTTTTGTTCCAATTCTTTATATCTTCTATACTCAAACCTATACTAAGAGCTTCACCAATTATCTCTGCTGGCTTTAAAATTCCATCCATTCTATAAATTGAACTATATAGATATTTTTTTTTTTCAACTTTGAGCATTTCTAGGGTTATTTTTTTTTCAATGGCTAATTCTATCTCTTTAATCAAAATGTCATTAATCTTATTTGTATCTAAATCATTGACAGGAATTGCATATAAATATGCATACCCACCATTTTTTGCTAATCCTTGATAAAAACCACCAACCATTGAAAAAATTTTTTTTTCATTAACCAAGCTATCATAAAGTATACTTGTTGATCCTCCTAATATTATTCGCAAACCAATATCAAGTGCAATTCCTTCATTGATAGACTCGGTATATGAATTTACTCTATAAATCTTTTTCCAGATAGGTTGTCTAACATCTTTGTTAGTATGCTCTGAAATAACAAATGTCCTAATGTCAGGATCTTTAACTATAAAATTATTTTCATTCGGTAATTTTTTATAATCACCATAATATTTGCTTACAATTCTTTTTGCTTCTTTGAGATTAATATCACCAGTTAAAATTAGAATTGCATTGTTAGGAGAATAATGTTTTTCATAAAAACTAATTACATCTTCATAATCTAAATTCTCTATTTCTGATTTCCATCCTATAATTGGTCTTCCATAATAACTATTTGGATATAAAATACTTCTCATTGATTCATCTAGTAATGAAGAGGGATCACTTTCAATTCTTTGAAATCTTTCTTCTAAAATAACTTTTTTTTCAATTTCA
>MDTD01142656.1_pt1 | contig 13309 bp, 11 predicted proteins | sample 811221 | NCBI WGS metagenome assembly MDTD01 (sample SAMN05326646, study PRJNA326480) | marine metagenome | isolation source: seawater | place: Pacific Ocean: South West | collected 2011
AGAAGGCTGAGGCAGTCTCTACCTCTAGTTAATATGTGTCGCGTGTAGTTTGACCTAGTGGGCGGAGTCGTTTAGCTGCCGAGGCTTACGCCATCGTGCCAGATGCCGTTCACTAGTGTCAGCTCCGCCCGATTGCTTTCGCGCTTCATTTCATGGGTGCGCATCTTTCGGGCGAGTAGCTGTGCCGTTGTTTGCCCGAGTGTGGCTTCGGTATAGATGCCAGAGAATTCAAGGTCGGTCGCTTCGTCGATTTCGATGATCACCAGTCGAGTTGGTGCGGGAAATGTGATACCTGCGTCTTGGAACAGAGAGGCCTCGATCGCGCGGTGGCTGATGATAACGTCTGGTTTGTGGGCTTGATACCATGCACGTAAGCGTGTCGGGCCCTCATTGAGTTTGTATCGGTAAGGCGGAATGTCGGACTCTAGGTTTTTCCGTTCGTAGAGATTTGCGTGGTAGGCGCCCATGATGTGGCTTTCCGTTTTGGCGGGGCAATCATCGTGCAGTATGAGGCCATAGCGGCTTTCAGGGAATGCATCCAGGCGATCGAAAATGCTGTCCAGAGCATGGAAATGATTCATGCTGACCTTGTCGATGGCATAGCCGAGGTCGGTGCGTTCGGTCGAAATGACAGCAAACTCATGCCATGGGAAGCTGCGGATAGAATCGGGCCATTGGCCCCAGCCGAGTAGTATGCCACGTATGCCGCGGGTGCGTAAAATTTGAGCCAGGCGCTCGGGGCGGTAGCGGTTTGAGTCGACTTGGAACTCCGAGACGGAGCAGCCTAAGTCTTCCATTTTCTCTTTGAAGTGGCGGCTGTGAATGTTGAAGAGTTGTGTGGCTCGCGAGCTTTTGGGGTTGGGGTGTAGGACGCCGACCGATGCGTAAAATGGAGTCTGTCCGCTGCGTCGCTTTTTGGCAGCGAGCGATGAGAGCGAGGGGTCGGGGCGGTAGCCTAGCTCGTGCGCTACTTTTTGAATTTGTTCGCGTGTGCTGACTGAAATGTGGCGACTGTTTCGCAGCGCGTAGGAGACGGTCGCTACACTGACTTGGCAGGCTTCGGCGATCTGTTTTTGGCTAACGCGTTGTTTCATAATGAAGCGATCTCTGTGGAGGATTTTTCGGGCGGGTGAGTCGTTATTCCTTCACGCCATTGCCCATTAATGAGGATTAAGTCACCTTGTCTCTGTAGGTCGACGCGTTCCCCGTAGTGTAGCTTGGCGGCGATGACTTCCGCCAATGCATCGCCTAGGCCCGCGTCAATGACGACACCGGATTCTTCGTGAGCGTTGTTATCATCAATTTCAATTACAGCATACTGCGAGTCTTGCGGAAACCGTAAGCCTTGTTCATTGAAAAAACTAAAGTCGATCTGCCGGTGCGCTAGGATCGCGTCCAGCTGATGTTTTGTGCGCCACTTTTCGAAGGGCTGCGTGGGTGCGCCAATTTTGTAGAAGTAGGGTGGAGCCGGGGGCGAGTGACCCTCTTTCTTGTAGATATGTTGTATGTAAGCACCTACAATGTTTTTCTTCACACGAAGCGGTAAGTCGTGGTGGCAGACTAGACCAATCCGGCGTGCGCCTCGTACTTCTAATGCTTGGATGGCGACTTCTGTGGCGTTGAAGTGGTTGACGCTGACGCGATCAATTGCGGGGTGAATCTGGTTTCTTTCTGCGGAGGCAACCGCGAATTCTTGCCAAGGAAATTCGTTTAATTTCTGTTCCCATTGGCCCCATGCGAGGACCAGTCCTTGGGTGTCGTTGACCCGCATTTGATGCAATAACTTGGCGCCGCCATCGGCCTGATTGCCGATGTAATACTCTTTGAGATCGTAGCCATATTGTTGAATGCTTTGGCGAAAGCGATTGACGTGCACTTGAAAGAGTTTCGTGCGTCGAGAGGCTGGTGGATGGGCGTAGGCGATGGCTACGCTCGGTCGCTGCACATCCGTATGAATTTGCTTGCGGTAGCGAACCAAGGCCGAGTTACTGGAATCGGGGCGATAGTTGACTTCTCGCGCTTTGCTTTGGATGCGTTCGCGCACGGGCTCCGAGATGCGGCTATCATTGCGCAGTGCATAGGACACAGTCGCAGGGCTCACGCCGCAAATCGCGGCAAATTCTTTCATGTTCATCGTGATAAAGCGATTTATTCAGAGGAGGGCAGACTGCAGGGGCGAGCGATCGGGGAAATTTTTTCTTGTCGACCTGCGATATGACTAGCACTGTTGAATAGATTCACATGATCAAGCTTTTACTGGTAAATAAATATCTGTGTTTACTCTGATAAAAAGTGATTGCGCTGCTATGTGCTAAGAGTTTGTATCAGTCCTTTCCCCTATTTATGATTCTTTTACTTCCCCCAACAGGCAAGTGCATAAGCTTTGTGTTTATGCATTATATTGCATTGCTCCGACTTCTTTTTGTGGCTATGTCAGTTGTTCGCGTCTCAGATTGCTTGTGTTCTTTATACTGTGTCTTATGTCGCCTCTTATGTCCATTGCGCCGCGTGTCGGCTTTATGGCTATTCTGCTTATTGGCTGTGCTGTGTATCTGGGCTCCGCAGCAGATGTCGGCCCAATCAGATCCGTCGCAATTAACGGATCCCCAATTATACGAGCAGTTGAAGGTGAAGATGGACGAGAGCCTGGTGGCCGCTCGGCCGATACTCTTAGAGTTGTCGAAGCGTTTGGCGGATGAGCCCGAGCGCGAATCATATATCTTTTTACTGGGTTTGTCTTACCAAGACGAATACGCGAGTAGTTCGGACACTGGGAAGTTGAAGCAGGCGGTCGAATATTATAATCGCTACTTAAAGGAGTTTCCCTCAGGCATTCGTGCCGATTTTGTGCGCTTTAATTTGGCGGGGGCATATACAGATTTGAATGATCTCGCCAGCGCGATCAAATACTACGAGATTACTTATAAGCGCAGCAATAAGGCGGTCTTCCGCTCGGAGTCGCGCAATCGCATGGCGGATCTGTACATTCGCTCCAACCGTGCTGCAGACGGGATCCCCTTGTTTTTAGAAGTGTTCTCCGCTGCGGTGTTGGATGCGGATCTGCGCGCGCAATCGGCCTCTTGGTTGATTCAGGGATACTTGGCGGCGGGACAGCCAAAGGAGATTGTGCCTTACTTGCGCTATCTGACAGGGCGCTATGAGGCGATATATGATCCTGCCTTTAATGTGACTTTGTTGAAAGCGGGGGACAATCTCTTCGAGCAAGAGAATTATGACCAAGCGGTCCTGTTGTATTCCTTCGTAAAGGGGCGTGGCGAAATTATCGATTTCTATGAGGCACGGGTAGAGTCTTTGCAGCAGAAAGTGCGCTATGTGAGCCCTGATAGTGACCAGTTCATGGTGGTAGACGGTCAGCTTAAAGCCGCTGAGGCTCGCCTGGCTGCGGTGAAAGAGATTCGCGAATATAATGTCGATATGAAATGGCGTATCGCACGGGTGTATAAGCAAACACAGCGCACTTGGGAGTCTCTCTGGGCCTTCGTGCATCTGTATGAGGATTTCCCGGATTATGAGCATGTGGAAAGTTTCTTGTTCACTGCATATTCTGAGGCAAAAGATCTCGGTGACGATGTGATGAGCGAGAAGCTCGCGACCGATTATTTGGCTGAAAAAGATTTCCTCAAGTTTCGCGCGCAAGTGATCACCGGTTTAGCGCAGCACTATGCTAAGCAGCGCCGCTACGACGAATTGATGGCCTTGGTGAATGCATACATGGCTTCGCCTGAAAATTTCACAGTGGCTGCGCAATTAGTGAATATTGTTTGCAGCTACTATATGGTGGATGCGCAATATCAAGAGGTGCGCGTGTATGCTGAAGGTCTGCGCGAGCGTTTTCCGCGTCGTGAGCCCTTGTATGAAGCTACCCGCTATTGGTCGGGGCTGTCTTATCTTTTATTGGCAGATTACGTTCAAGCTTCCGAGACCTTGGGTGCCTTTATTCAGGACTATAGTCAGCGTAGTGTTTTCTACGAAGACGTGTATTATCGCTATGCAGTCGCGCTTTTTGGCGAGCAAAAGATGAGTGATGCGGAAGCTCAGTTCTTGAGTTTTGTCGATGCGTATCCTTCCAGTGGTCTGCGTGGCGAGGCTGAGCTTTATATCGGTGATTTAATGCGTAGCCGGGGCGCGTTGGAAGAGGCATCGACACACTACCGCAAAGTGCCTGATTTTACTGATAACCCCTCGTTTTTGGCGAAAGGTGTCTTTGCGCTCGCAGAAGTTTTGGAAGAGCTGGATCGTCCTCAAGAGGGAGTGGATGTGCTTCAAGCTTATGTGGAGACCCATGGTGAGGATGGTCAAATTTCTGAGGCTTACTATAGGATCGGAATGGTTTTTGATCGATTGGGAAGGTTGGACGAACGCTTTAGAATTCACTCCTTGGCTATACGTGAGCTGATTGGAGATGTGTCACGCTACTCTGTGGACGAATTGATACTTAGCTACGTAGAGCACTACGGTCGTTATTCGACAACTTTTGCGGACAGTTTAGCTTTATTAAATCGCTTAACAGAGGACGCAGCTTTTCGTAAAGAGTTCCTGACGGATCGTGCCTATCAGTATCAATACATGCAAAGTGCCGAGGGCATCCATGTGGACAAGGAGCTTGCTTACCTTTTGGTGCGAGATCGTAGCTTTCGTCATAAGATTATAGAAACCGAAATCCAAGTGGATCCAGAGACTGGGCTGGAGATTCCGCCAAAAGGCGAGCCCGTGACAGAGGACATGGTGATGGAAGAATTAGAGAAGTTGGTAGACTTCTATCGTGAGAAGCAGGCGAGTATTGCTGATTACAACCCTGAATCGTTCTTCAGCGACTTGGTCGCCTCGGGACGCGCTTCAGGCGACTTGATTCAACAGATGCGCGCTCAAATGGCTCTGGATTCTATGACTAGCGAGCCCACGCCACCGCGTTTCGATTGGGAACAGCTCAGTATGGCTCCACCGGCAGTTATTATTTTTGAGGCCGCGAAGCACCGTGAGAGTCGCCCTGATGCGACGAAGGAATTGTACGAGACCATTTTACAAAAGCACCCGTATTCGAATTCTGTATACGATGCCTTACTGGCACTCGCCGATCTAACTTTTGAGGAAGCGGAGCGTAGTGGTGCAGAGAAGGATTGGTTGACCACTTTGGCTTACTACAACGCCATTACCGAGCGCTACGCTATGCGCTCTAAAAATGCAAAAGCGCACCTGCGTAAAGGGCGTATACTCTCAGAACTCTCTCGTGATGCAGAAGCGATTCAAGTGCTGGGTCAAATTTTGCGTAACCCACAATGGAAGGGCTTGGATCATGCCAAGGCGCATTTAGAACTTGGGCGCGCGTATCGGCGACAGGGGAAACTCTCGGAGGCTCATGGCTTTTTCGAACGCCTGATCGTGGCTTATGGCGGTTATGCCGAAACGGTCTCTTGGGCCTATTACTACGATCTCTTAACCCTCGAAGCGATGAATGAAACAGAGAGCGTGCAACAATTGCTCGAAGAATATAAAACCCGCTCCAAGGTGCTCTCGCAAACTGAAGCTTATCCCCTCGTTGAAAAAAAGTATGCACTCTAGTCACCAACGTTTCTTTCGCCGGATCCTGCGTCCATTGATTGGCGGCCTCTTGTTTGCCAGCAGTGCACTCTCTGCGCAGCCATCGGAGCTACCTCGTTTACCCGAAATCGACCTGCCGACGGATACCTTTACCTTGGCAGAGCCGATCCGTATTACCGATGCGAATAAGAACCCACAGCTCTTGGTTGGGATGGATGCGGGGCAGCTGCGGCTCTCATTTCCTAATATGCCTGGTGCCGAAGCGATTGTGCCGGTTGATGGTAAGGACATGATGGTCATGGTCGAATTACCTTCGAATTATAACCGTTTGTTGAACGATTTTCAATTGGGACAGTATGGGCTCTTTCTATCTGAGATGAAAGAGACTGCCGAGCCCTTGGCGGCGTTCTTAAGCATTCCAGCTGCGCAAACTAATTTTCACGGTATTTTTAGCCGCTACTATGAGGCGCTTGCTCTGGCGGGGGAAGTTGAAGATGCGGTGGCACTCTCGCTGCGCATGCCATGGCAAATTCTGCCGCCTGAGTACCTAAGACTGGGGGAGCGCTTGGTCGCACGTAGTATCGAAGCGCAACAATTTGATCAAACCAGACGCTTGCTGGCCTTGTTTTATCAGTCTTTGCCTGAGTCTGATTTCTCGGATATGGCCTTTCGCCTTGCGGATGCCTTGCGCACGCAAGGAGAGCATGAGCTCGCCGCGCAGGTCTACGGCTCGCTCTCGCAGTCGAACGATTCGGTCTTACAACAGAAGAGTTTACTCTGGGCGGGCTATAGTCGTGCGGTGGCCGGGGATGCCACTGGAGCACGTCAGATTTTAGATGAAGTGCAGGCCTTGCAGCGTGGCGATGAAAACTTTTTAACTTATTGCCTTGCCCTGGGGCGACTTGGCTATGCCGACAATAATATCCGCGAGGGGTTACGCTATCTCTCACGTGCGATGGTGCTCACAGCTGTGGATGCTACTTTTAAGCCAGAGCTCTACTACTTGTTGACCCTCGGTTATCAGCAGTCAGGCAATATTGAAGCCTCCGATCGGCTGGCACGCGAGTTTTCCATTTTCTACCCTGAAAACCCTTGGTTGCAAAAGTATCAAGAGGAGTCAGGCAATACGCTTTAACAACTAAATCACCACCCATCATACATTATGAAAAATAAACTATGTCTATTCGTACTCTGTGCGAGCTCACTTCTCTTCTCCGGGCTCGTGGCGAACCTCCATGCGCAGGATAGCAGCACCGATGATATGGCCGAGCTCACGCCGCCACCTGCAGAGAAGACCTTGTTGGATATGGTCAAGGCTGGTGGTTGGGCAATGTTCCCATTAGGCGTGCTTTCCGTCGCGACTGTCGGCTTCGCCGTTTTTAACTTTATCGCCATCCGCCGCAGTAGCTTTATCGATGATAGTGTAATCGAAGAACTCGATGCCGCCGTCAGCCAGATGGACATCGATAAGGCGCATCAGATTTGCACGGATAATCCTAGCCCCGTCACGAACACTTTTAACTTCGGTCTGGATCAAGTGCGTCATAAAAATTTCTCGACCGATGCGGTGGAAAAAGCTTTCGACAACGCTTCGACCAAGGAGCTGTCCGGCGCATTTATCATCGTCAGCTACCTTTCGATCATTGCAGCCATCGCACCGATGGTGGGGCTGCTCGGCACGGTTTCTGGTATGGTTAAGGCCTTCAACTCGATCGCTTCACAAGGTATGGGTAAGCCAGAGCTATTGGCCGACAATATTTCGGAAGCTCTAATTACGACTGCAACCGGCATGGCGATCGCGATCCCGGCGATGTTCTTCTTTTTCTTCTTCCGCAATCGCTACGGTAAGATCGTGGCTGAGGTTAACTTGACGCTGGGTCGCCTCTATTCGGATCTCCTACGCGCTGCAGGTAAGTAAGCATGAAACTCTGGAACAATAGCGACGAAGACGGTGAGGTCGATCTCACCCCGATGATTGATATCGTCTTCCTGCTCATCGTGTTTTTCATGACAGTGGCCAATATGATCACTGCTGAGAAGAAACCGATCGATGTGCCCGTCGCGCTGAACTCAACCATCCCGGAAGACTACGGCGAGCGCACCACGGTCACTGTGCAGCGTGATGGCTCTCTCTATTCTGGGGTCTATGCGGTTACGCTTGATGAGTTGCGCGAGACCTTGATCAATGCGCATCAAGAGGATCCGCAAGTGCGTGTCTATCTGCGGGCCGACAGCGCTGCCGAGCACCAATACGTGAACGATGTGATGAAAGCTTGTGCGAACGCGGGCTTGAGTAACGTCATCTTCGCTGCCTTTCAAAGCGATAAATAACCGCAGGATTTTTAAACAATGCAAGCCGACGATATACTCACCGGAAAAATCAAGGCCGACATGACGCCTATGATCGACGTGGTCTTCCTGCTGTTGATCTTCTTCATGGTGACCACCACGATCATCAAAGAAGAGGCCGATCTCGGCATTCAACTGCCCACTAACACCAAGGCCGCTGCCAGCGATGAACTGCCCAACCGGCACACCATCGACATCCTGCCGGATGGTTCGGTGCTGTTTAACGGCAGTCCGATTGCTAGCCCTGCAGAGCGCGTGACGCTACACGGACTGATCGCTACATTACGACGCGTGAAAGGCACTTCCGACCGCATGGGGCAGAAAGCTGTTGTGGTCGTGATCGCTGATCCCATTTCCCCGCATTACAAATCTATCGAAGTGCTCGACGCCTGTGCCGCCGCTGAGATTAAGTTCGTCTCCTTTGGAGACTTTTAACGAGCGTCTATCCCTTCCCGATGAATATTAGCAATACCTATGCTCGCAACCGAGCTCTTTTTACCGTGGTCGCCATCAGTCTGGGGCTCCATGTCCTAGGGCTCATCGGCTTCGGTGCCTTTAAAATTGTTGAGAGCATTACTCGGGAAGAGCAGACCTTTGAGGCGCCACAGATTGTGGAAGTGCCGCAGGAGCAGCCTGAGTATCAGGTGAACTTGGAACAACGCAATCGCTCTAGCGCGCCTCCGCGGCCCAATCCGATCGTTGTCGATGCGCCCGATGTTACGATTCCTGCGCTCAATATTGACGTGAACATCGCCAACGCCTCAAGCTATCGTCGCGGTTCAGGAGGTCTCGGCAGCGGCACGGGCGGTGGCGTTGCAGAAATGCGCGAAATGGTCGTGGCGGATCTCGATTTCTTCGGTGCTAAAATGCAGTCCGATGCGCAACGCATTCTTTTCATTATTGATATGTCCGGCAGTATGGTGATGTCCGGTCGCGGGGTTGATGGCTACAAGAAGGTCGTGGATGAAATCATTAAGACTTTAAAGCCCATGATCGGTGTGGGAAGTTTCAATGCCTTGGCTTTTGGTGGCGACGTTGATAAATTTCGTGGCTCCAGTTTTAAAGATGTGAGCGAGGACTCAATCGCATCGGCTCATAAATGGTTGATGGACCGCGATCCTGCTGAGGCGAATGATCGCAAGCCAATTAAGGGCTCGGATGTTTTCCGTAACTATAAGAAAGGCCGGCACATGGGGACCCGTGCGGATTTGGCCTTAGAAGAGGGCTTTAAAATGAGGCCAAACATGATTATTTTTCTCTCCGATGGAGATCCGACTACCATGGAAGCAAAAGACGTGCTGAAACTGGTGGACGAAAAATTACAACCTGATGTGAAGGTGCCGATCAACGCCGTTTCGTATAAAAGTTCGAATGGGCGCAGCTTTCTTAAGCAGTTGGCCGCCAACAGTGGTGGCACCTATACAGAAGTAAAATAGTATTTTCTGCGCGTAGTTCTCTCTGAAGCGTTTAGGGGCTCTATGCTTAGATTCGCAATCACCTCTTCATACTCAACCGCTGAGCATTGAAAAATGAACATTAGCAATACCTATACCCGTAACAAAGCCCTGTTCACCGTTGTCGCTGTCAGCCTTGCTTTACATGTTCTTGGGCTGCTTGGCTTTGGCGCCTTTAAAATCGTCGAAAACATCACCCGCGAAGAGCAGACCTTTGAAGCGCCACAGATCGTGGAAGTGCCACAAGAGCAGCCCGAATATCAAGTCAATTTGGAGCAGCGCAACCGCTCGAGTGCGCCGCCACGCCCGAATCCGATTGTGGTGGATGCTCCAGATGTCACCATTCCCGCGCTCAATATCGACGTGAACATTGCAAATGCTTCGAGCTACGGTCGCGGTTCAGGAGGTTTCGGGACCGGCGGTGGAGTGGCTGAAATGCGTGAAATGGTAGTTGCGGATCTCGACTTTTTTGGCGCTAAAATGCAGTCTGACGCTCAGCGCATTCTTTTCATTATTGATATGTCCGGCAGTATGGTGATGGAAGGGCGCGGTGTGGATGGATACAAGGTGGTGGTCGATGAGATGGTCGCCACTTTAAAGCCCCTGATTGGTGTGGGCACATTCAATGTGTTAGCCTTTGCCAAAGATGTCGAAAAATTCCGTGGCTCGACGTTCAAGTCGGTGACCGAAGATAGTATCAAAACCGCGCAAAAATGGCTGATGGATCGTGACCCTGCTGAAGCGACCGATCGCAAGCAGGCAAAGAGCTATGATGTCTTTAAAACCTATAAAAAAGGGCGCAACCTGGGCACACGCGCTGACCTCGCACTCGAGGCAGGCTTCAAGATGAAGCCCAATATGATCATCTTTCTCTCCGATGGCGATCCTACCAAGATGGAAGCGAAGGAAGTGCTCAAGCTGGTGAATGAGGAATTACAACCTGATGTCAAAGTGCCGATAAATGCCGTATCTTATAAAAGCACCAAGGGGCGCAAGTTTCTCAAGCAGCTAGCCGCTAGCAGCGGAGGCACCTATACGGAAGTCAAATAAGAGCTATACGCCGTAAGTGATTCGGACGTACCGTAGCCTCCGAAGTGATTCGGATGATCATCGGCGTGTCCGCCGATATTACGGAATTGTGACGGTGCTGCTGGTGCGGGCCCAAGCGAGTTCGCCCAGCTCGGAAAAGAGCTTTTGCTGCTCGAAGCTTTTGTGTATCGCCTCGGGTAAGCTAGGCACGTAGAGCAAGCTTTGGCCGTCCTCCAGTTCTTGCTTCACTATGTCCGCATCGTCAAAGTTCGTGACCTTTACTTTTTGAAGCGCTTCGACGCATAGCGTCAGCGCGGTGGCTGATTCTACACTGCAGATCGATTCGCGCGAATTCTTTGCGCGACACTGCCGGATACAAAATGCGAGTTTTCTCATTCGGTCGGCGTCAGGGTTGCCATAATTTTTCGTGCGGCCGTCTGCAAATGTTGCGATGATGTCGCCCAGGTTTGAATAGTCGATTTCCGCGTGTTCGAAGATGTACTTGAATACGGGCCCATCGTCTTGCGGCACCGCGTGCGTGGTGTAGAATAATATGTCGGCTGCTGCTTCAGTTTTGATGCGACAACAGGCGGTGTCGTAATTTTCGATCGGGTTGGCGCGGTAGCACTCTGCGCTTACAGATTTGGGGCGAGTGGATTGGTTTATCTCTTCGCCGAGAATGTAGAGCATGTTGTTTAGGTAGTGCGCAGTGGCATTGCCTACCGGGCTGTCATTGACGGTTTGGCCCTGCTTGTTTAGGATGCAGCCGGCCCAATTGTTACGACTGTAATAGGCACTGTTTCGACTCCATTCCACGCGGGTCATTAAAGTTTTTGCAGCCCCAAAGACGCCGTCAATGATGTCTTTTTTTAGGTCCTGAATCGCCTCACTGAAGCACCATTGGTAACCAATTTCCAGTAAGCGCCCCGTTTCATCGCGTGTTTGCCGCATTTGCTCGGCATCTTCCACTGTGGCGGCGATGGGCTTTTCGCACAACACGTCGATGCCTGCTTTCATGAGCGCGCAGCTTTGCTCGGCATGGAAGGAGATTGGCGAGGACACGATGGCTAAGTCGACCTCAATGCCAGAGGCTAAGAAATCCTGAATCGATGGGAATATTGGCATCCCCTGTGCCATTAGCTCGGGCCCTAGAGGCGCCTTTTCGGGCATCGGATCGACGATTGCGGTCAGCGTCCCTTCCGACTGTTCCGAAATGCTTTGTAGGTATCGATTCCCGTAGCCGCCAATGCCGACCATGAGAAGTTTGATGTTTGAAGAGTTGTCTGTCATGGAAAAAAAAGAGTGGGAGTTTTGTGTAAATCAGGAGCTTGAGCTTGAATTCTGCGGGGATGCTGTTGAGCCTGACAAACGCATGGCTGCCTCAGATAAGGCCGAGATTAATCTGTCCGATTTACTGTGAAATGCATCGACCGTTAGGCAATAGAATATTGCGCCTACTTGTTGCTCGTGTTCGAAGAATTTTGCCACTCGGCAAATGCCGGGTCGTGCTTGTGAGCGATCAATATAGACGCCGGAAAGTTGCTGCATCTCGTTTTGTATTTTATTAAAGCTATATTTGGCTGGGAAGCGACTATAGCTGCTTTGCAGACAGGCCTTGCGCTGCGCGGCTGGTAAGGCACTCAACACCGCCACGGCTGCAGCGTGGTCGGCTTCAAAATGTAGTCGCTCGCCAGCTCCCAGCACTTGGATCCCTTCATTGATCGTGCGGGAACATTGGGTGCGCAGACAATTATCGTGCAGCAGTACGACCGCGGCGGATTCCTGCGCCAGTTCGGCGAGCTGATCGATTTCTTTGATCGCTAAAGTGGCGAGGTCTGGCTTTTTTTCGCTAAGGTAAGGGCTCCAGTCACGTAGCTTCGCAGTGATGCTGTAACCGAGTTCCGCATCGCGATGCAGATAGCCATAAGTTTCCAAAGCCTTCAGAATGCGTGATAAACTAGAGTCCTGAATGCCTGAGAGTCGCTCGCGGAGTTCGTTATAGCGCAGGGGCCCTTGACTGCGAACGATCTGGTCCAATATGTGTAGACTGCGATCTAGCGCCGGAAGTGCTGATTTTATGCTGGATTGCTTCGGCATTATGCGGGGGCAATGCGAGGCATACTCAACACTTCTTTGGCCATCTCCGCTTGTAAGAAGCGTTGTAGTAAGCGGATCTTAATGTCGGCGTAGGCAGGATCGTTAAAGCGGTTTTCAAACTCACCAGGATCATTCTTTAAGTCGTAGAGTTCGCCATCGTCGAAGGTTCGGAATACGGTGAGCTTATAGTCGGCTTCGACATAGGTCTTGTGTTCGCAAATGCCTGGTTCGTGATTATTCTCCACGATACACCAATCACGGACCTTGTCTTTTTGTCCCGCCCAGACGGGACTCTGGTCGAGGCCAGTCATACGTTGTGGCTTTTCGATGCCAGCGGCGGCCAGGAAACTAACGGGCAGATCGACCAGGCTTTGTAAGGCTTCAGTGCGCGTGCCTTCCGGAATGTGCCCGGGCCAAGCGGCGATCATCGGAACTTTGACACCATCTTCGTAGTGATAGGGCCCTTTGGCGATGAGCCCGTGCTGGCCAAAGTAGTGACCATGGTCGGTTGTGAATACGACTAAGGTGTTTTCTGTCAGACCGAGCTCATCTAACTTGTCTAAAGTCTTACCAATGTAGTGATCCATGCAGGACACCATGCCGTAGTAGATCGCCATGTCCTTGCGCTTCCTAGATTCTGAGCGTAAGTGGCTTTGCACGCCATGCATCCATTTGCCATCACCAAGACCATAGGCAGCAAGGTCAGGGTTTTCCATCTGTGTGATCTTGTGAAAAATGGTGTTTTTTTCGTGCTCACCCTCACGCCCAGTCGGCAAGTCGAGGCTGTCGGGATCATACATGCTCGCCCAAGGTTCTGGGAC
>MDTD01068539.1_pt1 | contig 13308 bp, 16 predicted proteins | sample 811221 | NCBI WGS metagenome assembly MDTD01 (sample SAMN05326646, study PRJNA326480) | marine metagenome | isolation source: seawater | place: Pacific Ocean: South West | collected 2011
AATGTTGCAGTTCCGTTTTGGTCTGGAGCTCAATCTTCAAATGCTAAGCTAGGAATGGCTTATGCGAATTCTTTGAAGTAAATTAAACTTTATTAAAGCGGGCGACTAGCGCCCGCTTTTTCCTTTTAAATAATGACAGATAAACCTACCAATCTAGATATATCAGATGAAATGATAGCGGAAAGGCGTGGTGGATCAGTTAAAATGCCTGATGACATGCCAACTTGGATGGCAAAATCGATAGTTTCAATAGATAAATTTAATAAAACTATAGGAAACATTGTTTGTTGGATAACAATTCCATTAATTTTAGGTATGGTTTACGAAGTCTTAGCAAGAAAACTTTTCTTAGCACCAACAATCTGGGCATATGATATGAGTCGTTTTTTGTATGGAGCTTTATTTATGTTAGGTGCTGGTTACGCTCTTTCAAAAGGTGTTCATATTAGAGCAGATTTTTTATACAGAAATTTTAAAACCAAAACTCAGGGTAAAATTGATTTTTGGCTTTATCTTTTATTTTATTTTCCAGGTTTAATAGTGTTCCTTTACATGACAACTATCTTTGTACAGGAATCTATTATGCGTAACGAAAGAGGAATGGATACTACATGGATGCCTTATATGTGGCCAATCAAATCATGTTTATGGTTTGGAATAATATTTTTATTAGTACAAGGAGTTTCAGAATTGTTTAAGAGTTATTATGCTATGACTAAGGGAAGGTGGCCCGGACAAGAATGATTTCACATTTAATTGATCCAGCGATATTGGGCTTTGTTTTAATTGGGGTAATGTTATTTGCAATATTCATAGGGTTCCCTATATCTTTTACATTAATTTTCCTAGGATTTGTTTTTGGCTATCTTGGATTTGGAAAATTAGTTTTTTATTTAATGACTTTACAATTTTCTATGGTGATGACGGAGCAAACACTCGCCGCCGTTCCACTTTTTGTATTTATGGGGATAATGATGGAACAAGCTGGTTTAATGGAAAGACTTTTTTCTGCGTTTCAAATGATGCTAGCTAAAGTCAGAGGCTCTCTATATTACGCTGTCTTATTTGTCTCTGTAATTTTTGCTGCCGCAACAGGTATAGTTGGCGCTTCAGTAACGATACTAGGTATAATGGCAGCTAAATCAATGAATAAATCTGGATATGATGTTAGACTAGCTGCTGGAACAATAACAGCAGGAGGTACATTGGGCATATTAATTCCCCCAAGTATAATGCTTGTAGTTATGGGGCCAATAATGGAAATTCCAGTAACCGATTTATTTGCTGCAGCCATTCTACCAGGTATTTTATTAGCATGTTTGTACGCAGCTTATACGACAGTTAGGTGCATTATAAATCCAAAGTTAGGACCTACCGTTCCTGAGGAACTCAGAGCTAAAAGCATGAAAGATGTATGGATTGAATTCTTTCTTGGATTAGTTCCACCCGCAGCATTAGTATTTGCTGCTCTTGGAAGTATATTGTTTGGTTTTGCTACACCAACAGAGGCAGCCGGATGTGGTGCAGCAGGTTCACTATTGTTAGCTTTGGCTTATAGAAAATTAACACTACCAAAATTACAAGATGCTTTAGTAAAAACTTTAGAAATATCTGCTTTGATAATGGTACTAGTAGCAGCGTCAAACTTTTTTGGTGCTGTTTTTGCAAGATTAGGGACTCCCATGGTTTTGACTGATTTTCTTTTATCTCTTGAGATGAATAAGTATTTAATTTTAGCAATGGTTATGGTTATGATTTTTTTATTAGGTTGGCCTTTAGAGTGGGTACCAATTGTAATGATAATAGTACCTATAATATTACCACTTATTGAGGCTTTAGAATTTAGTTTAATATGGTTTGCAATTTTAGTTGCTGTAAATCTACAGACTGCCTGGTTATCTCCTCCTGTTGCTCTTTCAGCATATTTCCTAAAAGGTGTGGTTCCTGAGTGGGATTTAAAAGATATTTATTTAGGGATGATGCAATTTATGGTTCTTCAAATAATTGGATTAATTATAATAATCGCATTCCCTAAAATTGTGCTGTGGTTACCAACACTGTTATATGGACAGTAGTAAATAATTGTTTATTATCTATTAAGTGAGTCAAGAAAAAGCAAATATCGATCTAACTAACTGGGATATTGTTGGAGTAAATCCAAATGAAAAAAATTGGTCTAGTGGTGATATATTTTGTTTTTGGGCAAACAACCTACAGAGTTTAATAGGATTTTCATTAATTGCTTCACTTTATTTAGTATATGACTTAAACATTTTTATTGTTTTAGCTGCGTGCATCTCATCTGGTTTTCTTGTTGCAATCTTTTCTTATATTGTCGGACAACCATCACAAAAATACGGTTTACCATTTCCTGTAATTTTAAGAAGTTCTTTTGGTATAGCCGGAGCAAGATATGTTGGAATGCTAAGGGGCATTGTTGGTATGTTTATGTTTGGAGTTCAGACATTTTTTATATCAAAATCAATTGGATATTTAATTAGAATTTTATTTTTTAATATCAATGGTGCAATACTTGAAAATGAAATGTTCTTAGTATTTTTGATGGGAATGGATCTAATTGATTGGTTTAGTTTTATTTTTACTTTAATAATTCAATTCTATTTATTTAAACAAGGTCAAAATTTTTTAAAATATATTTTAAATTTTTCTGCCTGGTTTGTGTACACAGGTTTAGCTGTGTTTATCATCATACTTGCTGGAGAAAACTCTAGAGAAATTATTAATGCATTTAAACTGAGTGTATTTACGGAAAACTTAGTATCTAGAGAAAACCTTCTAGCTTTAATTAGTCTTACAGGTACATTATTTGCTTTTTTTTCAATTGTGATTTTGAATATTGGAGATTTTTCAAGGTACGTAAAAGATAGTTCGGAAAATTTAAGAGGAAATTTTTATTTAATATTAAATTTAATTATTTTTTCATTTGCGTCTGTATTTATAGTTTTAGGTGCAGATATAGTTATGGCAAGACAGTCATTAGAAGTTGAACAACTGCTAACCAATCCTACCGATATCATTGGAAAAATTGATAATAGTTTCTTAACAGTTATTGCAATTTTATTTATATTAGTTGCTTCAACATCGACTAATATGATTGCAAATTATATTCCTACACAGAATGCATTATTAAATTTTTTTCCAAAAAGTTTAGACAAATCAAGTTCGGGGCTTTTAATTGTTATTATTGGTTTAATATTTGGAGGATTATGGCTTCCAATTTTAAGTCAATCTGGAGCATTATCTTTAATTGATACAATAGGGTCTTTTTTTGGTCCAATAGCGGGTGTTATTATTGCTGACTATTATTTAATTAGGAATAAAGAATACATTTCTAAAGATATTTTCTCTAATTCTAAAACAGGAGCTTATTTTTATAGCGGTGGTTGGCAAATCAAAGGTTTATATTCAATGATGATTGGTTTCATATTTTCTGCTTCAACTATTTGGAATATAGATTTAAGATTTTTACAAAGCTTTGCATGGTTAATAGGTGCATTTATTTCTTATATCACGTATTATTTACTAGCGAGTGATTAAATGGATAATATTTCATTCAATTTTAAAAATAAGACTGCTGTAATTACGGGTGGAGCCCAAGGGTTTGGTTTTGATATTGCTAAAAGATTTCTAAGTTCTGGAGCTAAAGTTATAATATGGGATGTTGACCCTAAGATGATTGAAAAATCATTGAAAGTTTTAAATAATCCAAATTTAAGCTCAAATATTGTTGATGTATCTAATTATGAGGTAGTTGAGAATTGTGTGAGTGAAATTACCAAAAAGTCTAATATTGATATTTTAATTAATAATGCTGGAATTACTGGCCCAACAGAAACACTTTGGGATTATGACATTGATCTCTGGAAAAAAGTAGTGGATATAAATTTAATGGGAACATTTAATTGTTGTCGAGCAATTGTGCCCAATATGATTAAAAATAATTATGGAAGAATTGTTAATGTTGCTTCTGTAGCTGGAAAAGATGGTAATGCAAATGCTAGCGCATACAGTGCTGGAAAAGCAGGAGCAATTGCTCTAACTAAATCTTTGGGTAAGGAATTGGCTGATAAAAATATAGCTGTAAATGCGGTAACACCAGCTGGGGCAAAAACACGTATTTTAGATCAAATGACCAAAGAACATGTACAAAGAATGCTATCTAAAGTTCCGAGAGGCAGGTTTTTGGAAGTTGAAGAATTTACATCCTTAATTTGCTGGCTTTCCTCAGAAGAAAATACATTCTCTACAGCTGCCGTATTTGATATTAGTGGTGGTCGATCTACTTATTAACTTTTAGGTTTTAGTTCAACAATCTTGATGTGGTTTATTTTTGCCCTGCTTAATTTAATATCTTTGGACATAACAGGAGCTAAAATCATGATTGACCAGTAAATTAATAGGATAAAAATGGAAATTGTCTTCATGACTATTATATAAGGTCCAAACATGATTTTTGAATGTTTAAATTTTGTCAAAATCATGTATTAACAATTTTTAATTTTATATGAAAATTTTTCTTAAATTTTTGATTTTATTACATTGCCTAACTATTCCTTTGTTAGCTGAAGAAGTTAATGTTTTCCAGTTCACAGAAGAGGAGTTTGGCACTTTAGAAGTAAGAAAGATAAGAGGTGCAGATGCAAAAACGCAGTATTCTTTAGGATCCAACGAGAATGGAAACTATTTAAAAGCTATTGCAGATAATGCCGCCTCAGGTCTTGGCAAAAAAATAAAAATAGATCTTAATAGAACTCCCTACTTAAATATAACATGGAAAGTTGAAAAAGATCTTAAGGGAATTAACGAAAGAAGTAAAAAAGGCCACGATTATGCTGCAAGAGTATTTGTTGTAAAAAAAACAGGCGCGACACCCTTATCAAATAGAGCCATGAATTATGTTTTTTCGAGCAATCAAGATATAAATCTTTCACACCCAAGCCCATATACCAAAAAATCAATAGATTTTGTTTTATCCACAACTAAGGAAAGTTTGAACGAATGGGTAACTGTTAAAGTAAATGTGAAAGAACATTTTAAAAAATTCCATGATTTAGATTTAGATGAAATTAATGGAGTTGCAATTATGGCCGATACAGATAATTCAAAACTAAGCTCAATATCCTACTATCAAAATATTTATTTTTCAGCCGATTAGTTATTTTTTAATAAATTTTTTCAGATACATACTTAAAAATGATAAAAATACTGCAGCAACAACATCTTCGAGTGGAGATGCAGTAGGATAGCCGAAGTTCCATAAAATAACACCAATTAGCCATATAATAAAAACTTTCATAAAAAAATTAATTTAAATATAATTAAAATTAATATTTATGGCAAAAAAATTTAAATTTACTGTAAAAGTTTATTATGAAGATACAGACTCCGGAGGGGTAGTTTATTATGCAAATTATTTAAAATTTTTAGAAAGAGCAAGGTCCGAGGCTATATATTCTCTCGGCCACACTAATACAGGATTACTTGAAAAATATAATGCTTTACTTATTGTCAAATCTTGTAATATTGAATACATAAAACCAGCAAAATTTGAGGATATACTTGATGTAGTTTCAGAGGTAACTTCCTTTACTAAAACATCATTCATTATGAAACAAATTATTTTAAAAGATAATGAAATGATTTCTACAGCAGAAATTCATCTTGTTGCTGTAAATAAAAATGGAAAACCTACAAAGTTACCAGATGAATTAAAACAAAAATTAGAAAATTAATTTAATTTTTTTATTTTATTAAAAAGGTCTGTCATCATTTTTTCATTAATCCGACCAGTGTTTACGTTTCTAGGACTAGGATGATAACAGCCAACTAAATTTACTCCATTTTCTAACTTATATGATTTTCCATGTCCAAATTGTACTTGTTTTGGTATATCAAATTTTTCACTATAAAATATTTTACATGTATCAAAAGCAATTTTTCCTAAAGCAACAACCACTTTTAGATTTTTTAATATATTCAATTCATTGTTAAAAAATTTAGAGCAATTATCTAATTCAATTTTTAATGGCTTATCCTCTGGAGGTACACATTTTAAAGCAGGAGTTATGAACGCATTTTTAAGTTTTAAGCCATCATTGATATGGTTAGATGTGCTTTGATTTGAAATTTTTGCGTTAAATAGACATTTATAAAGGAAGTCTGATGACTTATCTCCAGTGAACACCCTTCCTGTTCTAGTCCCACCATGCGCTGCAGGAGCTAATCCAACAAAAAGTATTTTGCCATTTGGATCTCCAAATCCAGTTATTGGCTTTCCCCAATATACTTCGTCTTTAAACTGTTTCCTCTTATTCTTTACTATTTTTTTTCTGAATTTAATTAATCTAGGACAGGCTCTACATTTTACAATTTTGTTATTTAAGGAACTTAGATTAAGATTCATTTATGAAATATTTTATTTTAATATTATCTTTTATTCTATCTATAATTTTTCCAACATCCACATTTTCTAATGATAAATTGATCTCAAAATTACAATCTGGAGGAAACATTGTATTTATAAGACATGCTCTTGCCCCAGGAAGCGGGGATCCAGAAAATATAAATTTAAACGATTGCTCAACTCAGAGGAATCTTAGTGAAAGAGGCATAAATCAATCAAAAAAAATTGGAGAGTTTTTTAAACAAAATAACATTCCTATTGATCAAGTTTTATCTAGTGAATGGTGCAGATGTAAGGATACTGCAAAGTTTGCATTTAAAAATTTTAATACTTTTCCAGATTTAAATTCTTTTTATGATGAGAAATTTTATAAAAATAAAGATAAACAAATAAGAAATTTAAAAAAATTTATAAAAAACTGGAAAAGTAATAAAAATTTAGTTCTTATTACTCATTACGTTGTAATCCTTGAGATGCTTGATATTGGCGTTTCCTCAGGAGAGTTTGCAATTTCAGATAAAAACCTAAATTTAATAGGTAGCTTAAATTCTACGTAATAAATTATTTATAATATTACAAATTCTAATAATTTGAGAAGTTTTTAATTCTGGATATAGAGGTAGACAAAACATTTCTTTTGATATTTTTTCTGTATTTTTAAGTTTTATTGTATCTAATTTATAACTTTTAAAAGCCTTCATTTTATGTATTGGGTACTGATAAATTACTCTAGCTTGAATTCCCTTATTCTTTAAATATTTTATAATTTTATTGGCGTTTTTGTGTCTCACAGTGAAAAGATGATATACATGTTTACAATCAACATTTTCTAATGGTAATTTTAAATTTGTGTTCGATAGTTTTTGAAAATATATTTCAGCTAATTTACGTCTTTTTAGAATAAACTGATCTACTTTTTTAAGCTTAAAATTTAATATAGAGGATTGAATTTCGTCCATTCGTGAATTAATTCCAAATTCATTTGCATAGTATTTATTTAAAAAAGAATTATTTTTAAGTTCGGTTTCTATTCCATAAAATCTTATTCGTTTTGCTTTTTCATATAATTGCTTATTATTTGTAAAAATAAAACCACCATCACCATAAGCACCAAGAATTTTAGTAGGGTAAAAAGAAAAACAGCCAAAATCTCCAAAATTTCCAACATATTTATTTTTAAATTTAGCACCTTGAGCTTGAGCACAATCTTCTACAATTTTTAATTTATATTTTTTGGCCAAAGGTATTATTTTATCCATATTGCATGGTTGGCCATACAAATGAACAGGTATAATTACTTTAGTTTTGGATGATATTATTTTTTTTAAACGATCAGTATTAATCAAATAGTCATCAGAAATATCTAATAATTTAGGCTTAGCTCCTGCTAAAATTATGGCTGATATAGTAGGTATTGCAGTGTTGGCAGCTGTAATAACCTCATCTCCATGTTTAATACCCAAAGCCTTTAAAGAAATATATAAAGCATCAGTGCAACTGCTAACAGCAATTCCATATTTAGAATTATACTTTTTTGAGAAATTTTTTTCAAATTTCTTCATTTCATCACCAAAAAAAATATTTCCTCTATTTAATGATTTATCTATATTTTTTAAAATATTCTTTTTATATTTTTTATATTCGCTTTTATAATTCCAAAAATTTATCATTTAATAATTTTTTTAATTTATTAATATTCATTGATGTATTTAATTTTAAAATTGATTTTTTTTCTGAAAGTTTTTTTGCTTTAATTTTAGGATTATATTTTTTGGCAAAATTATAAACTGTTCTAATATTTCCTCCAACATTAATTATTCCTTTATATTTGAAAAGCTTTGGTAGAATTCGTGCGATTTTATCATGAAAGATAAAGTTTGTTTTAACGTTTGTAAAAGCATACTTGTGAATAAATGGTTTTTCAGTCATACAAATTCTTAAAATCAATGAATTTTTGTACATCTGTACAGCACATTCACCACCTAACTTTGACCAAGCATAATTATTAATAGGATTTAAATTTGAAGCTTCAGTGTAATTACCTTTATTTCCTGGATAAACATAATTAGTAGATAAATAAATAATTTTTATTTTACCTTTAATACACTCATTAACTAAATTTGAAGTACCTATTATGTTAGTTGTAATACTTTTTTCAATTTTCTCATCATGAATATTCATTGGTCTTGATAACGCAGCACAATGTATAACAAGTTTTGGTTTATTTTTTTTGAAATAATTATTTATAGAATTTTTCTTAGTGATATCTAGTTGTTTCCTTGTTGGATAAAGGTATATTTTATTTTTATTTATTTTTTTAAAAATACTTCCAAATCTCCCAAAAGATCCTGTAAAGAGTATTTTATTATATTTTAACATGCGAAATCCATTGGATACTATTTTTTAATCTTTTTTCTTTTTTAAAAATTTCCTCTCTGTGGTTCCAAGCAAATAAATATGCTACATCAGGAATATTATTATAAAAAAAATTCATAGATTTAATTGGAATGTGGGTACCAGGTGAATATTTACCAATCTTATCTTTAGTTGTATCGCTTATAAAATCAATAAATTCAGTACCGATTTTACAATAATTTAATACAGTTGTACTTTTTGAAGTAGCCGCATATCCAGCAATTGTTTTACCTTGTGATTTAAATAAATTTAATTTTTTTAATAAATTTTTCTTTGATAATTCACATTTTTTTTTAAAACTCAAACATCCTTTTATAGTATCAATATTATTTAATTTTTCTTTTTTAAGTTGATGGCTTACTCTTTTAGAAACCTTATTTTGATTTTTTCTACTCACAATATATCTCATTGAACCACCATGAGTATTTTGGGGTAAAACATCAATTAAATCAAAACCATAAATACTAAAAATTTTTTTTACAGAAGAAACCGAGAATATATATATATGTTCATCATAAATTTGATCATATGAGGTTTTCTTATACATTGATCCTAAATAAGGTTCCTCAAATATAAAAACCCCCTTTTTGGATAAAAGAAAATCAATTCCTTTGATCAGACTTTTAAGATCTGGAATATGACAAATTACATTTGCTCCACAGATTACATCGACTTTAGACTTCAATCTTTTTAATCTTTTGACATTTTTATAATTGAAAAATTTGTTAAGTGTTTTAATTCCCTTTTTTTTTGAAATTTTTGCTACATTTAAAGATGGCTCTATACCTAGAACTTCATTTTTAGTATTTTTAAAGTTAGTTAAAAAAGTTCCATCATTCGATCCTATTTCAATCAATTTACTATATTCGCTCATATACCTTTTTTTAATCCAGCTTGCATATTTTTTAAAATGTAGAATCATACCTTTTGAACTCCCTGTGAAAAAAGGGTAATTGTTATTAAACATTTGTTTTGGCTTTGGGTGGTTTATCAACTGAACTAATGATATTTTTTTTGAAAATCCAACAGACATTTCATAAAAATACTCTTTTTTAAAATCTTTTTTATTAATAAATCCATTTGCAATTGGCATTCTTCCAAAAGTCATGAAAGGTTTAATTTTATTATTAGTTATTTTACAATGCATTTAAATATTTTTAAGAAGATATAACGTATCTTTTATATCTTTATCTAAATTATTTTTTAACGTTAACCCCGACTTTTCTAATTTTATACTGCTTACGTGATAAGAAAGTCGGTTCATTATTTTCGATTTAATAAATTTAATTTTTACTTTTTTTTTATATTTTTTTATTTTTTTTATAATATCTTTAACAGTAAAATTTCCAGATAAAGCATTATAAATTTCATTGTTAAATAAGTTTTTTTCTATAGAAAATTTAAATACTTCAAAAGAGTCTTTTAATGAAAGATAAGGTCTATATTGATTCAAAGCAGTTTGGTAAATTTCTATTGGTTTATCTAATGAAGCATCTAAACAAAATTTATTTACAGCTGTATGAAATCTCATCCCTTTAGATATGCCTGCAATAGTTCCAAATCTGTAACTAACAAATTTTAATTTATTTTTATTTTTCATTAAAATTCTTTCCTCTTTCAATTTAATATCAGCGTAGGGTGATTGCGGTTTTAAAAATTTATTTCCTGAATCTTCCCAAACCAAATCTGTTGGTTTTCCATAAACACTAGATGATGAAATATGAATTAACTTAGAATTATTTTTAATACAAAAGTTTAAAACGTTACGAAAACAATTTAAATTATTTGCATACATATGTTTTCTAACTTTAAAGCTTCCAGCAGCATTAGTTAATGATGCTAAATGTATGATTACGTTTACATTTTTCAAAAAATTTAAACTATTTTTTTTACTAATATCACGTTGGTAAAATTTAAGATTATTTTTTTTTTTTGAATTAAAAAGTGTATTTATTCGACCACTTCTTAGATCATCAATTAGTATAACTTTTTTAATATTTTTAATTCTATAAATATTTTCAGTCAAGTATGAGCCAATATGTCCGCAAGCTCCAGTTATTAAAATATTCATTTTGATTTTATTAATTTAAGAAATTTTTTATAATTAACAATGTAGTCACTATACTTATATTCCATATCACAGAACACCATTAATATACAATTGTTTGTCAAAAATTTGATTTCTAACCAGGTATAAGGTTTAGATAAAAAACCTTTTTTTATTTTACTATTTATTATTACTTTAGATTTATTTTTTTTGGTTTGATATGAAATTTCAACTTTTCCAGACAATGCTATTATGTATTGGCTACATTTGTAATGTGCATGTTTTGCTCTTATATAATTTCTGTTACCATATACTAAAAAAATTCTTTTTGGTTTGAATGGAATATCCTTTTTAAATGAGAATGGAATTAGATAGCCACTTTTTTTTTTATAAATTTTAAAGTTTTTCTTGTATAACGATGACATTAAATTTTATTATAATATTACATGAATATATTTAATTGGAATAAATACAATAGCAATTTGATATTAATTAAAAAAATAACAAATTATAACAAAAAAAATAAATTTAACTATTTAGAAAATGGACTTTATAATCATATAAGAGATATATTTTGTTTAACCTTAATTTTAATTTTTTATAAAAAAAACAAAGGAAAATTAAATATTCTAGATTATGGAAGCAATCTATCAACATACGCAAATCTAATTAATAAAATTAATTTAAAAAATTTTAACTTTTCAATCTATGATCCATTTAGTAAAAAAAATAATATTATCAAAAAAAAAATAAAAATATTTAACAATAAAAAAATACTGAAAAAAAGTTGGGATGTTGTAAATTTTGGTTCTTCTATACAGTACATTGATAATATTGATTTGTTAAATGAAATAAATTTTAATTCTACTAAAGCTATATTAATTACACATACACCAATCTCACTTTCAAAAAGTTATGTGACTAAACAATTAAATAATAAAAATTTAAATCAAAATATTCATTCATTTAATAAAATAGTTAATTTTTTCAAAAAAAAAAAAATTTGAGCTACAATTTAAATCAAGAAATAACAATAATTATATTTCTGCAAAAAAAAAATATAAAACTTATTCAATAAATTTATTATTTCTCAAAAATGAATAAATTCATTAATAATTTCACAATTGTTTTAGTTTCTTATAGGTCGAAGCACAAAATATTTAAGCTAGTTTCTAAATTAAGTAAAAATTTTAAAATTATTATAGTTGAGAATTCTAATGATAAATCAATTGAAAAAAAATTCACAAAATTTAAAAATATTCTATTTTATTATCCAGATCAAAATAAAGGTTTTGGTGCTGGATTAAATTATGGTGTTAAAAAAGCTAAATCAAAATTTATTTTGTATTTAGATATCGATACAAAAATTAATAATTATCAAATTGAAAAGTTATGTAACAAAATTAAAAAAGTTAAAGACTTTGGAGTAGTAACTGCAAAAATTAAAGATCAAGATTACAAAGATTTAATACTAGGTTTAGATAAAAAAACGAGTATGAAATACGTAAAATTTAATACAGGTGTTGTTATGGTTTTTAAACGAAGATCTTTTTTAAAAATGGGAGGATTTGACGAAAATTATTTTCTATATTTTGAAGAAACAGATTATTATTTAAGATGCATAAAAAAAAATAAAAAAATTTATTTATTTGAAAATATTTTAGTTGAGCATGAGGGCCAAGGTTCAATAGATGGTAAACTTAAAATTCAATATGCTATATTAAGAAATTGGCATTATTGTTGGTCTAAATTTAACTATTATAATAAACATTACAGTTATTTAAGAGCTATTAGCAAAACATTTCCTAATCTAGTAAAATCTATCAAGGGGATATTCCATGGAATAATTAAATTTAACTCAGGGAAAATTAACCTTCATTTTGCAGAACTTGGTGGCCTATTTTCTGCCTACTTAAGACTTAATTCATTTTATAGGATAAATTAATTATTTATATTTTTAAAATAGAACTTTATTGAAACAATAAATTTTTCTATTATAAATCATGTTAGTTAATGGCGGGGTAGCTCAGTTGGTTAGAGCGCGGGACTCATAAGCCCGAGGTCAGTGGTTCGATCCCCTAAATTTCCTAATTAATTTAAGCAAACATAATTATTGGTCCACTGGTGGTCCACTGATAAGATAAGATTATGAAAGTATTTATCCATAAATGTTTTATTTTAATCGGTCAAATAATTCTTTTTTATTTAGGATTTATTTTCTGTTTTTTTATTGTCTCTATGGGATGTGGATTTGCATATTTAGGTTTAGAATGGATCACAGACTTAGTTTTTAACTTTAGCATTGAAAAATTTTATAATAATTTAGTATATATTTTTTTTGATACGACCAATGATATCTATAGGGTTGTACTTTTAATTCCTTTAATATTATTTTTTATGAGACCATTATTATTTATGTTAA
>MDTD01199469.1_pt1 | contig 13308 bp, 5 predicted proteins | sample 811221 | NCBI WGS metagenome assembly MDTD01 (sample SAMN05326646, study PRJNA326480) | marine metagenome | isolation source: seawater | place: Pacific Ocean: South West | collected 2011
CAGATTTCTGTGCCAAAATCGACCCTGGACTCTATAGATCCAAAAACACTGCGAGCAAAATTTTCTTTTTACCACCAGAACTTCAAAGGAGAGATGTCCGAAATACCTGAGATGTCTTTTTCAAAAAGGATTTCCTACTCTTCTGATAAAAATGCTTACTATGCAGTCAAGCAACCCGTACAAATAAGCGCAAAGTCCATTTCTTTTAGCACAACAAAGATATCAATTACAAAAAGCCGAACCTGCCGAGCTAGAAAAGTAAGGATTTATCGAAGACTAAACAGAATAAATGCATCCCTATCAAACCAGCCTACTTTTAAATTTTTGAGAGAAATTGATTTTCTGCAAGATCTTGACACTACCCTAGATGAGTCTTATGAGTTTAGTTTTATTGACGGTGATCTTAACGGAGAACCCTCTTCTTTGGATAATTCTTTTTCCTACACCTACAGGGCTATACCCGTAGGTGAGAATGACGCTCCCGCTTTAATTTTTTCCGAGACAGAAACTCATCCGATAGGCCAGGGAAATGTAATCTTAGGTCAAAGCACAAAAGTCTTACCAGTTCGAAAAAACGCAGCATCAGTCGCGGGCGCCATCGCAGGTCAGTTCTTGATCCCTAGCGCCGATCCCACTGATTTTGTTGTGACAGATAAAAATTTTCTAGCTCCTGACGCCCCTCTTTTCAATCCATCTAATAATCTTGCACTTGTCGGGTGTGTAAGACCTGAAGAGATAAGTGTTTCTGCGAGAGGCTTTGGCAATGCATCTCACATTACATTTATGAGAAAAAATCTAACAAGAGGAGAAAAGAAGTTCCGGCCCGTCGATGATAGAAGATATGTAAACTTGCAAGTGCCGAACTCCGATGAGGCAATAACCTACCTGGATAGAAAAGTTGTTGACGGCCAAGTCTACGAATATAAAATAAAGATGATGTCTCCCGCCGGAGTTGAATATTTTGGAAAAGACACGGCACGCATAAAATATGTTGATTTAAGTAGAATTGAAAATGATCAGATAGGGCTTAATACATCTTATAGTCTAAGGGGGAAAACCGTTACTATATCGATAGGCATCAGTTTTAGACAGAGTCTTATTGATGTTCTAAGCAGGCTGCTAGGTTCTCGGAGCGAGACAGATGTCTTCTTGCAAGATCTGAGGACAGGAAGAAGAGATACTTCACCTTTAGTAACAGTCGGAGTCTTAAGGCGTAATCTGACAACAGGACAGCAGACCTTCTTTAAGAATGCAGGCGCTTCAGCAGAAATGTTTAAAAAGCTAGATATCGACAACCCTGAGGCAACTGACCCGGAATCTCCCCCCAGCTTACCTACTTTAAACTATGCTTTTATAGACACTACTACAGAGACGGAGAGGGATTACCAATATGAAGTTCAGGTGGGCGTTAGAGACAAGCTAAGCATAACCGCAGAGACTACGGCAGTAGTCCAGTCTCCAACACCCTATATTGTCCAGGCTTGCAAGGTCCGAAACCCTCTGTTCTTGCGTGACGGCGTGTTGCCTCCAACTTCACCTGGGAAAAACATTATTAGCCAGGCAGAGCTTGATGCCGGCCGAAATCGGCTTTTAAACAGGTTCACCGCATCTGATGAGCTTGATCTAGGTATGACTGCTACTATTCAACCTGTTCCGGAAACCGGCGTTATTAGGGTCCCTGCTCGAGGCGGCTCTGTCAGAATTGAAGAAGTGGGATTTGTAAGGCCTGGAACATCCGAGATAGATTGGAGCTGGACAAATAAAAAGATTAGTCACTTTATTGTCAGGGCACTAGACAAGTACAGCTCACCTTTCGAGCCTGAAGTTTACAATAGAACTACACTAGTTGCTCTTGTACCAGCTCAGACAGAAACCGAAAAAGGAAGAGTATCTATACAGGCCTCTGTCCCGCATCTTAGAGAGGGAGATCAACTCAGCTTTGAAGAAGAAAATCTCCCTGACATGAATGAGCTCCAGAAAAAAGTAGACGGATCTATTTATGGCGTGAAAAGAAGGTATACACTGACGCCAGTTATGCTAGATGGAACACTCTCTTTGCGCAAAGTCTCAGATGAAGTCAGCGTAAGAAGAGTCGAGACAGACGCCGGCGGAAAGCTAGTTACAATGCCATCACCTCCCCCTAGCTTTAATGTCGAAGACATAAACATAGACTTGTCGAAAATTATGATTCCCAACTTAACGATTGCTGCTGGCCTTGATAGAGTTTCTGAAGTCATGAAAGGTCAATCTTTTCACGGAAAGACTAATTATTCTAAGATAGCCAACATAACACCGAAGTTCAGGCTCAGGCAACTTACGCCTGTATCTCCTTCGCAGGGAGCAAAAAGCTTCTCTGCTTTTACGAAATTGTAGGTATTTTAAGTGTCTCTATTTAGTATTAGAAATGTTAATTTTAAGCTAGGTAATCTGCCAAGCCCTCTAAATATTCCTGCAGCCGTTCAGCAGTCAGGGATAACACCTATTCCAATTATATCAGATTTAAATCTACCCCCACTGTTGCCTGTCTTTCTTGCTGAGCCCAAGACATCTTTAGCTAGATATGATAACGGTGACTTCCCTGTTCATCGCAGAGGAATATCAGTACAAAGACCTGAGGTTATAGGAACGTTTGACTTTAGACCTTTGTTCGGATCATCTTTCGAGCAGCTTACACCTGAAGGTAAATTTGTTGACGTACAGATAAATGCGCGTAAGATAAGAATAGATGATATTCGAACACTTTTTAATGATCTCCTAGAAGGAGAAGATCCAGAAATATCACAGCTTACTCAAACACTAATCGACCAGCTCGAAAATGAGTTTCAAAAGACTGAAACAGATATTGAAACTATTAATCGTGTGATGACTTCAATCTTTAGTTTCATTAGTTCACTCAATCTTAAAAAGCAACCGGCCAGAACTTTAAGAAGACAGGAAGAACTCAGAGCCCTAAGAATTGACGAAAATTCATTTTTGTCCTCAGGTTTTTCCGATGCACTTACTTTTAATCAAATGCTGGGTCGTTATCATGGTTTTTCTGATAACGATATTGCAAATTTTGCTAATACTAAGCTTTTGCTCTACCAGATGGCGGACTTAAAGCATGCTCTCAAAGGCCCTATAGCTGGAATTCAAGAAAGATCTTCTATACCAGGCTTCCCTACAGATACCACGTCCTATGCAGTCAGTGCACCAGGTAGCAACACAAGCTTTATTGCCCGGAATCTTGTGGAAATTCATGCGCCTCCTTACAACAGAGGGATACTGTCTACTAAGACACATCTTCAAGTAAATGATCAATCAAACTTAACTAATGGAGTACAAGAATCTCCAAGAATTTATGAGCCCGCAGCACAAAGGACTGCAAAGTCTATTGCAAAGTCTTGTCTTGCACTTTCCCAAGATTTCGCCTTCTCTTCTGCGCTTGGAGATAATGATTTTATGAGGTCTATGATAGGCGACTTTCCTGTTAGGAGGAATGATTCTTTCGGAGACGTTGTGTTCGGAGACTTGCCCACAAGATCTAGCAATATTTTTTCACTTACAAATTTGCAAGAAAGTGCGACTATGTTAAGCGATCTCTTGTACACGACAGCGACAGATCAAGCCACTACTCCTGCGTTTGATCCAGACATTGCAACATATCCTTTTGCTAGCCTTGAGAGCAATAGTAAAAAGTTTAAAAGTAGCTTTGATCGTTTTGTAAAGCCTATCTTGACATCTGCATCTACAGAAGAAGGAATGGACGTACAAGAGCTCCGGAATTTTGAAGATCAAATTACGACAAGGTTGCGCTCGACAGCTCAATCGCTATCTTATATAACTGGCATTAATGAACCGGGCCTAGCTCCCGAAAAGATACTTAAAGACGTGCTTGAAGTGTTTGATCAAATGATCGGTACTTTGGGGAGCAACACCCAGCAGGGAGGTACCCCAGGAACAGGTCATGATAGGCGCCCAATTGATTTCGAAATCCTAGGTCTTTTGTCTGAGGCTCACTTAAATCAAGAGCAAAGCTTGGAATTTCAGCGTTTTTTAGACCATACTGATACTTTTCAGACTACAGTTGCAGATTACGTAAATATTCACAACCTTTTAGCCCTATACCTTGTAGGAATTGTTAAGAGTAATAAAATTGCTGGAAATCACTTCTTAGACTTATTAGCAGGCGTAAGAACTCCCGCTGACCAAGAAGACGACGCTAACTTCATTGATCAATTCGCGAATGAGATACCGGCTGCGATATTAAACACTCTTAATAGATGCCTGGAAAACTACGCGAGGGTACAATACGACGACCATCTCTCCGTAGGTAATACTGATGTTCTTCCGGGAGCAGTTGATGTCTCTACTTTGGCAGCCGGCCCTTTAGTTAATACATCATACGAGAAGCGGTGGACAAGATTTAGGTATGTTTGGGCAAACTTAACAAGATTTAACTCAGAACTAGAAACAGAGTGGAGTGTACCTGGTTCGGATGGAGAAACTCTAAAGATTAGTAGTACATCTCATGCTACTGTGATCCGGCGTGTTGTTGAAGAGGGCTGGATCTTCAAAGAAGAAAAGGCGTACGGCATACAGACCTACCGATCAGTAGGCACTCGCCAAGGTAGTAGAGAAGGCAGCCGCTCAGGCCAAAGCCCTGATTTTAGGTTCGATGTAAACGTAAACAAACCATTTCAGGTCGTACCTGCTAGCCAAGTTTCCAGAATTCTTTCATCCTTGTACTCTGACCCCACCAGCAGTAGTTTTGTTACAGGCTTTGTGAGAATTCTAGACAATCTTCTTTCTGCAGCGATGAATCGCGGTCCTGTGGTCGGAGTCCATGCCGACGGAGGAGGAAAAATGCTAGCATCTGGAGTTGATGTGGGTGCTATCGCGTCACTTCTCCTCAATATTTTTTCTCTGATTTCTTATAAGCTTTGCACGGTTGAGCTTTTTACTCTAAGTAACGAATCTTATGCCGGCAATGGTGTAGGGATCCAAGTAAAAGACTACAGAAAGCTCGCAGAGTTTTCTGATGATGTAAAAGCTTATCTAGAAGGGGGAGTTGAAAATATCACTACCCAAAACTCTGCACTGCTTGCTTTTATTAATGAATTTAACGAGGTTGTTAATGAATCTTTCGGACCCGTAATTGAATATGCAGACTTTTGTAATGCGTTAGCAAATCAAATTCAATCCGAGGCAGACAGCCTTGTAAGTGCGATGATTCCAATCGATGATGCTGAGCTTGATGATGAAGACCTGAGCTTGCCAAGCTCAATGGCGAGGGTGAGTTCTAATTTATCTGAGCTCATGAATTTCCCGCAGGTCGTTCTTTCTAGAAATGAAATGGAAGGTTATAAGAAAAGAACAGGGTATGAAAGGTATTTTGATAATTTTTTAGTTAACCCTGCAGATGAGAACTTTTTTTACTCCGCCTTGAGAAGTAAATCTTTCTCTTTTCCAGACGGAGACAACATGAGCATTCTTTGCGTTGGAATTCCTGACGGGTTTACTCAAAATGTTTTAAAAATTGACGGTGTTTCCCAGCCTGAAAAATTTCAAGATGAAAGAAAGATAGATATCGTTGTTAGAAAGACTGATCTTATATTAGGAGATCAAGCCCAGGCTGAAGAAAAGGTTTACACGTTTGACCTTAATGTATTTTTTGATAGCTTTATCGACCCCATAACCTCAAATGAGAGCACAAGAACTGAGCGGATTACGGATCCTGTCTCAGGAAATCCAGACTATTACAGAGATATCACCGAACGAGAATATCCGGCTCGTGAAGAAGTTATTTCTAAAAATATTTTAATGAGAAGGTATGACGTCGCGACAAAGACTTTTCAGGCGTTTGACGGAGCAAGCGCATCTATTCCGAGTGATGTTTTTGAAAATCACGTTAACGACAAGCTTGCAAAGATGTACGCGAGAATTGCTTTTGGTTGCGACCTGTCATCGAACCAATTCTTTTTAGATGTGTCAAAAGATGAAGGTATCGCTTCTAAAGAAGAGCTGTCTGCATTCAACCAGCTAATGGCAGAGCAGATTAGAAAAGTGGCAGGAAAAGATTTAAATATAGACCAGTTCTTAAGCCAGGATAGAGAAGCGCGCGAACTATTTAACCGTCTTACGAAAGGAAAAAGATCAGCACCGCTGCTTAGCACAGTAGATGAGAGCACAGAAGGAGTTTCTGAAGATGCAAGCTTTCTAACATCAGAAGACTTAGTAGTGTTTTCAAGGATGCTTGCTCCCACAAATCCTTTTGCTGTCCCGGCAACTACAGGAAGAAACGTTATTTCTCCGAAAGCATTTGAAAGAGTTTTCTGTATACTGATAGATCCTGATAAGTTTGAACTTCGCCAGACTGAGGATGTAGAGAACGCGATGTCGAACCCTTCAACTTCGCGTTTTTTAAAATCAGAACAAGGAAAAGTTTCTTATAGAGAGGTAACTAAAGAAGAAAAAATTGAACAGGCGTTTCAATATCAAGTCTACATTAGAAAGCACGGCGCCGTGACAAGGGAAAGTTAAATGCTAAAACCTTTAAAAATGCCTTCAATGATGAAAAAGTTTGAGTTGGCTGGAAGCTCACCGACAGGAGTACAAATCAAACTAAGCGACGTGATAAGCGTATTTCGACGTTTGCCTGCTCCTAACGCTCCTTTATCTGAAGCAGATGTTGAGAAAGGTGAGGCTCCTGAAATAGAGTTTAGATATAATTTTTTCGTCCCTGATGAATCAGTGGATGATCAGGGACGCGCCGCTCGAGCGATAGAAAATCCCGAGCCACTCAAAAAACCGAGGTACATCCGTTTTTCCATACCTTATGCTTCTCAAGTCCCGCAGACAAAACCGGGTGCTCCAAATTCTCTAGGTAGTATATTTCCTAGAGATAGCCGCGGCGAGGTAGTTCCTAGCATTACAAACGACGCAAGCGTTAACAGAAATGCCCTGTTTGCTACTTTAAACTTCCAGGACTTAAATGTCAGTACAAAACTCTATAATCTAGTGCAGACCTCTGCTAGAAAAAAGATATTAATCGAAAACAAGCGCGTTAAAAAAGAAATAGATGCTGAGAGGGATGCTTTTGCTCTTCGGGCTTTCCAAAGTCAAAATGATTTAGTGAGATCTTTCAGAAGAGATGTCAAAGTAGAAGACAATTTTTTAGAAGAAGCTCTTAACCAGATCGAAATGCTTGATGAAACCTATATTGACAAGGATGAAGAAAGAGCGATCGTTGAGGACAACTTTAACAGCGTTAAGAAAGTTGCATTTTCTGCCACCATGAATGCAAAATTTATAGGATCTATAATGCAGACAGCAGCAAGAGATCCATTGGGTACTTTTGCCGAAGAGATATTGCCGGGGCTTGCAAATGCCAAGTCATATCAGCAAGACGCGATAGAAAACTACAATCCTTTTGACGACGGCAATCACGATCTATCATTTAAATCTCTGCCTTTTGTGGGAGATTCTAGGCTGCTAACAGACGCTTCAGAGCCCAAACTTAACACCCTGACGTTTTTCCACGCCGGCTACCTGGTTGAGAAAAACGAAGTAAGGCCTGACGGTTCTATTGTTCGAAGAGATATAGACTTTGGAGAAGGTTTTATAAACGTCATAAGTGACCCAAGAAGAAAAAACTTCATAGATTACGAGGTTGCTTATGGTAGAGTCTATACTTATAGCTTTGCAGCACTTTACATAGTTGAAACCCCTGTAGAAATACTAGGCGAAAATGGCAAGCCTACAAGCCCAAGAACCGAGCGAAACCAATTCTTCTTAGTAAAGTCTTCAGCCTCACCTGCTGTTTCTGTTTCAACTATAGAAAAAGTGCCGCCAAGGCCGCCTGAAAACTTAAAGATAGTTTATGACAATGCAGAAAAAGCTCCCTTGATAATGTGGGACCACCCTTTCAACAAGCAGAGAGACGTAAAGCGCTTCCAGGTCTTAAGAAGAAAGACAATTCAAGAACCTTTTGAGCTTATCGTGGAATATGACTTTGATAACTCAGAGGTTCGATATGAATCTTTTGAAAGCGTAACGCCCGACCTAAGGATCAAGCTTAAAAATCCAACTTTTTATCACTTTGACTTAGATTTTAAGAAAGATGAAACATGGATTTACACCTTAAGAAGTGTCGATGCTCACGGCCTACCATCAGACTACAGCGAGCAACTTGAAGCTAAGTTTAACAGGTTTACAAACAAGATGGATGTCCGCCTTATTTCAACACGAGGTGCACCCGCACAGATGCCTAATACTAAGCTTATTAATAGGCTGTTTACGCCAACAATAAAGGACTCTAATCATAGAAGAGTTAAAATTTATTTCGATCCGGAATATTTACAGTTGTACGAAGACGCAAAGCAAGGCGGATTAGAGAACAAACGTGACCTAAATCTCTTTGATTTTGCAAGCTCAAATGAAGGCGGGAGCAGGAAAGCAGCAAAATATAAGCTGCAGATACTGAATGTTGATTTACAGCAGTCTAAAATAATTGATATAGTTATAGCTGACAAAAGGTCGGGCTAGAGAGGTTTTGGAGAAACTTTATGGGATTCTTACAGCAGGATACGAACAATATTATTCTTGATGCAGTTCTTACAAACGAGGGCAGAAGGCGTCTCGCGGCAAACGATGGAACTTTTCAAGTCGTTGCATTTTCTTTAGGAGATGACGAGGTTGATTATGGTGTCATAACGCGCTTCGGACGAGCTGTAGGCAGAGAAAAGATCGAAAAGAATACTCCGGTATTTGAAGCCCTTACGAACGCTAATCTAGAAAGCAGTAGTCGCCTGGTGACTATTGCTGATGATTCTCTTTTCGCTTTGACTACATTTTCTATTACTTCTCCTGCTTCTGCAATTTTAAGCTTTGATAATGTCTCCGGCGCCGGAGCTGCACAGCAGGCAGTAACAGTTCAGCAAGTTGGAGCCCTTAATCAAGCAATTCCACCAGAAATTCAAGACACGGTACTGGTAGTAACTGCCGACAATAGATTTCTTCGAGTGTCAGGCCTTCTTCCATTTCAAACAGTTGGTAATGTTGATTACTACAATGTTGTTTTACAAGGAGCAAGACAAGCATCCCAGAGCTTATTCGAGTTTAGAATGAGACCACAGCAGCTTATCGATGCTGACTTTACAACATTTGGAAATAGCGCCAACAAAACTCAAATAACTACATTTGTTAGAATTCAAGGTAGACAATCAGGTCAAAAGCAAGATTTGAAAGTCCTGCTCAATAAATAAAAGATAAAAGGTAAGTTAGTAAGATGTCACTTAAAGCTTTTTCTGAAAACGATGTTCAAACAGCACAGTCTTTTTTAACACAGCTCGTAGACGTAATTCAAGAAGATGTATCAGGATCTACAACTCGTAGAAAATACCAAGTATTTGTAACGGGCGGCGTTGGTCCAGGGGTCACATCTTCATTATTCCAGACTGTATACGACCAGGACTTTACGCTGCAAACTTCCAACCCGATGCTGGATATGACTGTAGGTTTATTCTTTACAGGATCAACAGTTTATACGTCTCAAACAGGTCAGGTTGCAAGCTCTGGAAAGCTTCTTTTTCCATCACAATCTATGATGATGAGAGAAAAGATCGATGTCTATAAGGAATTTGCAAAGACTTTGCTGGGAGATGCTGATAAAGCTTTCTACGCTCCGTTCGCAAACCGTTCAGCCGCAGACTCTTCAAACAATGGGCTATCATTTAACTCCACGGGTTTTACTGCCAAAACTGCGCAAGACTTGGGAAATTCAGGTGATAAGTCAAGAATTGATGAAGCGCTCTTTTTAACATTCAAGCGACTTTTCCATCGCGATGGAGTAAGAAAAGAGACACTGGCATTTAAAATGTTTAAGACAGGTGTAGCAACCAACTACCTTAGAGATCAGAACAGAGGAAGAACAAACTTAAATGTGACTACTACTTCCGGATCTACTATTTTCTCCGACGCTAACGCTTCAGATGAATTTCTTTCAACTGAGACAGGAGGCGTTGTTGGTAACGTTGTCGATTCTGTGACAGGCCAAAAGTCAGGCCTGGTGTTTTATGATCGCGGAGTTGTAGTTCTTGATGTAAGAAAAATTATATCAGGGACACAGCACGTTTCAGGCGTGATTAAAGCAATGAATGCTACTTCGCCTGGCGATTCGACACTTCCTGTAGGAACTATGGTTATCGGTGATGAGAAGTCAGGTTACAAGCCTGCAGCTTTCGTTCCTGATCTCATGGTCTCTGCCTCGATCGATGATATTGTTGATCATTTTGCATCTTGTAGATTTAGTAGTGGATCTCTTACAGCAATGACGTTCCAGAACGTTACAAATATTAACTCTACGCTTTACTTCTGTCGAGCAACCGCTGATGAATTCAATTACTCTTCGAATTCAACTTATCTTGATTCTAGGGGTAACATCAACGTAATTGATGCAAGTGCAAGGCAAGATGGGACACAGAAAAGCTTCTCATTCGTGACCAAGGTTGGTCTACATGACGCAGAAGGAAACTTATTAGCCGTCGCGAAATTGAGCAGGCCTGTTGAAAAGAACGCTGAGAAGGATATAACGTTTAGAGTTCGACTTGACTTCTAGCGTCTAGCTTTTAGAGGGCAAAGATGTCAATTATAAAAGTCAGTCCTGCAGACCAAGAAGTAATTACAATACAGTCTTCGCCGGTAAGGACTTATTCATCAAGTTCGCAAGGTGCCGGGATCACTGGTTCTATATTTCTAAATGCTCGACGATCAAGCGCAGACAAAGAAGTTTCTCCGCTCGGAACTCTTTCAGGAAGTACCTTCTCGGAGGTATCACCTCAGACTGCATTCATGAATTTTTCTCAAGCCGCACGTGAGGCTGTAAGAAACAATACTAATTTTCAAGCCGCTGCACAACAATATCTTACTACGGTGACAAATGAGATTAGCACTCCCACAAATGAAATAAAGTCAGAGATAATCAGGTTTGAGCCTTCTTTTTCGTATACAAATGATACTTCCAGAAAATTGTCAATTGTAAACTGCCTCTACCCAGACTATAGAGTTGCGTACCCAAGCTCAAATTTCGCGTATAACAACTATCATTGCTTAAACTTTGTTACAGGATCAAGAATCCCAGGTCAGTCAGCTCTGATTTACCCGAATTCCGCTTCGATTCCTCGAAATGATAGAGTTTCTGGTAGCTATGTCGTTGACAGTGACTTCACTTTCGAATTTTATATAAAACCTAAGAATCACCAGAAGTCAAAAATAAAAGGCGACTTTAAAGCAGGAACAATTCTTCATTTAAGTTCAACTTATGCTGTTTCTCTTATAACTGGGTCTAGTAGAGATAAAAATGGCCTACCTGATGGTTATCGTCTGCAGCTACAGCTCAGCCACAGCGCTGACGTTCCTCCTTCGCTGGCTACGCCTGGAACTGGTGACAACAGTCTGGTATTTAGAACAGATGACAACAGCTTGCTAGAAAATCACTGGCATCATGTTGCTATCAAATGGAGCGCAACTCAGAACGATAGCACTGGGTCCATACAGATAGACAGTAGTAACAAGTGCCTTTTTCCAGTTCCTCACTCGTCAATAGCACCCAAACCCTTTGTCAATAAAGCTAATCCAAGCGCGCTGATAGTCGGAAATTATTTTAATGCAACAAACGCAGGAAATAACAGCCAGATATCTCTCTTTTCCAACCGATCTTCTACACGTGATGGATTAATAGATCTATCTCCCGCAGGAACACCGCTTGCAAATGCAGAAGGACCTATTAAAAGACCTTTTGATCATCCTCTTTCGGCGGAAGTTCACGAAATAAGAATATTTGACTTAGCAAGAACAGTCGACCAGCTAGATAAAGATAGAACACAGGGTATTAGTAGAACCACTGACGGGCTTATATTTTATTTGCCACCCTTCTTTACAAGAAACTCACCCAAGAGAACGCAGGTAGGAGAAACGGGGGGTGTCTTACAGACGCCTTTTCAAGGAATGGACGCCTCAACAACAGACCCGTTTAATATTTCCCTTTCTTTCGGAGTCGGCGGCCATTATCTTAACTTAGAAAATTTTACTCAAGACTTTGCAACTCTTAACTACCCAAGGCTTTTTAATTTAACAGGGTCGCAGATCAATGTGACTTCTCAAGAATTATCGTGCAACCAATTTCTTTATGGTACCGGCTCAGTCCGCTATAGAAACTTTTTCATGCTTCCATGCGATAACGGAAGGTTTAAGCCCTATTTTCCTGCAATAGGAGAGATAGAGAGCAAGGACCTTCCGGCAGGCAAAGTACACTCAGGCTCAGTTTTTTACAAGTATCGAGATGACTTAAGCAATCTCGATCTTGGCTTGATAAACTTAAGAGACCTATTACCTTCAAGCTCTTACGTGAACTACGTTCAAGATACATTTCAGGTTGATGAATTTGGCCAGGTAATTGAAGGGGTTGGGCTAAAAGTAGGTGCAGGATTTGAAGAACAAGTAATGGGCCCAAGCCCAACAGACATGGGTGTTGATCCAGGAGAAGTGCTTACAATTTTCCAGAGAACTCGCGATGATACATCTAATGAAATATGTGTTTTTGATATTAGCAACCTATTCTATGGGTCTCGCATTAAGCCGGAAACCTTTTCCATAACAGACACAAGTATTTCTGGCTCTTTTGGAAAGCTTGGAATTACGCTAAAAGATGACGGTTACGGAAATATTTATCGTGCTGATGCTGATACAGAGCATGCAAAGTGGAATTCAGTGGGCAACATATTCTATAATGAAGGCATCGTTCTGATCAAGACGCCCAATATTCCTTTCTTTGGAAAAGATAGGTTTAAAACCACTTTCAGAGGAGAACACGAGGTTCACGTTTTAAAGACTGATATCGTCGCTCCCGCAGGAATGATCAATTCTTCATCCAATATAAACTATAAACTTTTGTCATCTTCCCTTGATGCCAATGAAGCAAATGAAAATTTTGTGGCTATTACAGGAATTAATTTTCACGATGACAATCTAAACGTTATAATGAGATCGAAGTTTGCACAGCCCGTGATCAAGCGAAGCAGTGACAAGATTCTCTTTAGGACAAAGTTAGATTTCTAATGCCCTGCACTTTAGGACTTGACATTTCAACATCCTGTACTGGCGTGTGCTTTCTTGATGAAGCAGGAGACGTCGTGTCTCTCACACACATCAAGTATCCAGGCAAGTTAAATCTTTGGGAGAAGGCTGACTTTACTCTTAGCGCGCTAAAGAAGATAGCTGAAGACGAAGAGGTCGAACTTAACAGCTTCTTTGTTGAGGAAAGCTTACAGA
>MDTD01117479.1_pt1 | contig 13307 bp, 12 predicted proteins | sample 811221 | NCBI WGS metagenome assembly MDTD01 (sample SAMN05326646, study PRJNA326480) | marine metagenome | isolation source: seawater | place: Pacific Ocean: South West | collected 2011
CAAGGTGTATAAGGGACTCTCACCCTCAAGTGAACGCGCCCTGCCGGGCGCACATAAAAAATGACCCGGACAATGGTGGATATTGCCCGGGTCCTTGCCTTGTCTCAACCCCAATCGGGGATTGTTTTTGCGCGCCTTCCTGGCTGTCGCATTTCTGCTTCTTGCGCTCTCTCGAAACAGCCTCTCTGCTGTTTTCGGAAAATGTCAGACAACCTGCTCAAGCATGGCACTATGGTTGACAAATGGATCTCCATGATAAAGCTCGCGTTCGGCCAACTCATTGAGAGCCATTCGGACTTTGCGGAAATTCTGAGCCAGAGTCTGGAAGACGTCATGGACGCCGAATTCCCAGGCCATTCTATCCTGTGCGGCGGCTTCATAAGTGGACTGTCCGAGTTCCTCATAGTAGATGAAGTCGGGCATACTGCGACGGCGGCTCTTGTACCGCAGTCTTTCTGGGAAAATACCCGTGATATAAAGGGCATAGTTGCCGATATGTGTCCTGATGAAAAAACGGCCTTCCGGTGAACTTCTCTGAACAGCTCTGAGAAGGTCAACCAGATAGACGGTTTCGGTCATGTCCTGAGTGGCTTCCTTATCCCGCGGGGTTGAAGCGTATTCACGGAGCATGCCTGCCAGGTATCCTGCCAGTTTGCGATCATCCAGGCCGACCCGTTGCAGAGCGTGACGCACCACGACGTAGAGATATATATCCTGAGTCATGAGCTTTTCGCTCCTATTGCCAGTCAAAGCCGTGTAGATAGCCTGATTATCTAAAATCTCGTCCATGATTTCCGGATCGGAACAAAGGTCTTTGAAATCGCCTTCATTTTTTGGCTCCAGGCCAAGAACATTTGCGATGTAGGTGACATCCGTCTCTGCTATATGATGGGGATCTACTGGTTGAATCAGATGCATTGTCCTTGACCCTTTCGGTTAACCCTCTTGGTTATGACCGCTTTGATGGTTTTCAGAGATTTTTCCGCCTGATCTCTGGTCACCTTGATTGTTAGTTCTGATTGTGTTTAGTGCAGATAGTGTGCCAAGGATGCGGCATCAGAAGGTGATAGATGATAAAAATCGAAATTTGAGCGTGAATAAGCCTTGGTATTTTCTTTGACGGCGATAAGAACATGCTTATTCAAAAGGTCGAGTGTTCCTTCTGGCTGACACTTCCACATATTTCCCGAAAGACTTTCCGGGTGGGGTGCAACATAAGTTGCATGTGGGGCAGGAGTCTTGTCTTCCCATTTATGGCTGTACTTCTTGACACTCCCTGTCAGCCATCTACAGTCTGCTATCCTTGCTGCTGTAGGCATTGCGGACAGCGGCAAGGATGACTGCTGAACAACACAATCCAATTTATTTGCACCGGACCATTGTTGGGCTTTGCCCGGATTTGGAGCGCTCACATGCACCATTTGCGTTTTCGTCAGATACACCTGGACTTTCACACCTCTCCAGCTATACCTGGAATAGGCCAGAAGTTTAAAAAGAAAGAATGGCAGGAGCGCCTGCAGGCCGCTGCGGTCAACTCCATTACCTGTTTTTCTAAATGCCACCACGGCTGGAGCTATCACCCCACAACGGTTGGCAAGGAGCATCCCCATCTGTCATTCAACCTGTTGCGTGAACAGATGGACGCCTGCAAAGAAGTTGATATCAACTGCCCGATCTACATCTCTGCGGGAGTTGATAATGTCATCACGATGGATCACCCCGAATGGCGGGAAATGGACGTGAATGGGGCTTACATGGGCTGGAATGCCAGCGTCCTGAAGCCTGGTTTCCATAAATTGTGCTTCAATACGCCTTACACGGACTATCTCTGTGAACAAATTGTTGAAGCCGTAAAGATGTTTCCCGAAGCTGATGGCGTTTTCCTTGATATTATTTTCAACAGCGCATGCTGCTGCAAAAGCTGTATGGCCGTTATGGAGAAAGAAGGACTTAATCCTGAAGACCCGGAGGATCGGAAAGCCTGTAGCCGTATCGCCCTGAAACGTTATTACGACATGACAACGGCTGCCTGCAAAGCCGATAATGCCAATATGCCTGTCTTCCATAACAGTGGGCATATTCAGCGAGGGTCAACGGAGTTGCTACAGCAGTACTTCAGTCATCTGGAGCTGGAATCGCTGCCAACCGGCGGCTGGGGTTATGATCATTATCCGCTTTCTGCCAAGTACTGCAAAGGGATTGGTCTTGATGTGCTGGGCATGACCGGCAAGTTCCACACGACATGGGGTGAGTTCGGAGGTTATAAGCATCCGAATGCGCTGAAATATGAGTGTGCAGCCATGATTGCATATGGTTCCAAGTGCTCCGTCGGTGATCAATTGCACCCCGAAGGAAATCTGGACGAATCAACCTACGCGATCATTGGTGAAGCATATCGTGATGTCGCGAAAAAGGAAGCTTGGTGCGACCAGGTCGAAACGGTCAAGGAAATTGGGCTTTTATCCGGGCAGGCGGTTAATGGACGCCCTGACAAACATGCGCGCGAACACGACGGCGATACCGGCGCCTGTCGCGTGCTGCTGGAAAATCATTATGTCTTTGATGTGCTTGATGAGACCCGTGACTTCACGCCATATAAACTTCTGATCCTGCCGGATGATCTCGGTGTAGAGCCTGAGCTGGCAACCAAACTACAAGCCTATCTGGATCAGGGAGGCAAATTGTTGCTGAGTGGAACTTCCGGTCTGGATAGCAATGGTAAGGCTTTGTTTGATATCGGCGGTACGCTGGAGGGAACAAGCCCATATCGTCCGGACTTTGTGTTGCCAAAGGAAGATTTACGGGCCGATCTGGTGACATCACCGTTGGTGATGTATCTCCCTTCCCAGCGGCTGAAGGTGACCGATGGCACCTCGTTGGGTGATGTCTATGATCCGTACTTCAATCGCTCCTTCAAGCATTTCTGCAGTCACCAGCATACGCCTTATCGTCAGGAGCCCAGTGGTTTCAGTCTTGGGGTTATCAAAGGAAATGTGGCCTATCTGGCACATCCGGTATTTACCAATTATCGGGGATTTGGTGCTGTAGCCTATCGTCGCATCATTTGTGGCGTAATCGACCAACTTCTGGGCAAAAAGACCTTGCAGGTGAACATGCCGTCCACCGCTCGGGTTTCTTTGATGAAACAGCCAGCGGAGAAGCGTTATATCCTGCATCTGCTCTATGCAAACACGGTGAATCGTGGCGGTCCTGTCCATTTGGATGGAGGCAACCTTGAGGGCAGTCGCCCCAATTTTGAGGTCATTGATGAATTGCTGCCGCTTCGTGATGTCAAGGTTACGATCCGACCTGAGAAGCGTGTCAGTTGCATGACGCTGGAGCCGGAAGGAGAACCTTTGGCGTTTGAGAAACAGGGTGATGCAATCAGTTTTGAAATTGATGCCTTTACCTGCCATCAGATGGTTGTTCTTCATTACGCCTGAGGATCTTATATGGTGCATGCCGCGCCGACAAAAGCACTCAGCGTGGCATGCTCTTCGGTTAAAGATGAATACTGATTATTTTCCTGCATTTCAGTTAATCAGGAGGTTGCCTTGCCAGCTTCTTTTGTAATTTCGATTGTGAGTGATGACCATCCGGGCATTATTGCCGGGCTGTCTAAGGTGATTGTTGAACTCGAAGGTAATATCCGGGCGTGCAGTCAGACTGTACTGAAAGGATATTTTACCGTGATCCTGATTACTGATTTCGATAATCAGATGGACCAAGGCACGCTTTCTGCCCGGATCTCTGGAGACCTGCCGGACCTTCATGCCGTTGTACAGCCTTATCTTCTGCAGAAAGAGATGGACGGCGCCACGGATCGTTTTGTCCTGACTGCTTTCGGACAGGACAAGGCGGGGATCATCTATCGCATTTCAGAGTACATGGCTGGCAAGTCGATCAATATCACGGACTTTTACTGGGATCAGCGTGGTGACCAGTTTACACTTACCGCCCAAGTGGATGTACCGGACGATTGTCGGGTCGGCCTCCTGCAGGCAGATCTGGATGAAATCGGTGCAGAGTTGGGATTTGCGGTCAAGTTCCAGCATGAAAACATCTTCTTAGCCACGAACCAACTTCGCTTACCAAAGGGTAGGAACTGACCCATGCTGCGCACCGATGAAATCATGTCGACGATCCAGATGCTGCATTCGGAGCATCTGGATGTCCGTACGGTAACCCTTGCCCTCAATATCCGGGAGTGTGCGTCACCTACTGCGTCGAGTCTGACTCGGAAGCTCCATGACCTGATCCTGAGTCAAGCTGGTCAATTGGTGGATATCTGCAACCGGATTGGCAGTAAATATGGCATTCCCATTACCAACAAACGGCTTTCCATTTCCCCTGTATCAGATATTCTGGCGGGGCATGGCCCAGCGGTCGCTATGGCGGTGGCCAGGACATTGGATGAAGCTGCGGCAGAATGTGGAATCGATCTGGTCGGTGGCTTCACCGCGTTGGTGCAGAAGGGCATCACTCGTGCCGATGCGCTGGTTATGGAGAGTTTGCCGGATGTCCTTTCCGCCACCTCACGGGTCTGTTCTTCGGTGCAGGTTGCTTCGCGCAGGGCCGGTATCAACATGGATGCCGTGGCGCGCATGGGATATATCGTACCTGCCATTGCCCAGGCAACCAGCGCGCAGAACGGTTTTGGGGCGGCGAAGCTGGTAATCTTTGCTAACATTCCGGAAGACAACCCTTTTATGGCTGGCTCCTATATGGGAGCTGGTGAGCCCGATTGCACCATCAATATCGGCGTTTCCGGGCCCGGAGTGGTGGATTCTGCCTTGCGACGCTGTATTGAGCATAACGAAAATCTGACTATCGGGGATCTTGCTGAAGAGATCAAACTCACCAGCTTCCGGGTAACCCGCGTTGGTGAATTGATCGGTCGTGAGGTAGCTGCCGAACTTGGTGTACCTTTTGGTATTGTTGATCTGTCTCTCGCTCCAACGCCGGCAATCGGTGATTCTGTTGGTGAAATTCTGAAGACTCTGGGTATTGATCGTATTGGCGCTCCCGGGTCAACAGCAGCAGTCGCCATGCTGAATGACGCAGTCAAGAAGGGTGGGGCGTTTGCTTCCAGTTCCGTAGGAGGGATGAGTGGAGCCTTCATTCCGGTCAGTGAGGATTCGGCCTTGGCAGAAGCGGTTGAAAAAGGACATCTTACCCTGGATAAATTAGAAGCCATGACAGCGGTATGTTCCGTTGGCCTGGACATGATTGCCGTTCCAGGCGATATCGCACCGGAGACCATTGCGGCGATTATCGCCGATGAGATGGCGATTGGGGTCATCAACAATAAGACAACAGCTGTACGTCTTATTCCTGTGCCTGGTGCCAAAGCCGGTGATTTCGTCGAGTTTGGTGGGCTCTTTGGCTCAGCCACGATCATCGACATCCCAAACAACAATGCCAGCGGACGTTTTGTCGGCTTTGGTGGCAGGATTCCTGCCCCTATCCAATCCCTCGGTAACTAAATTAGAATTCCTTTGTGATATCTTGATTCTCTGAGTAATGATTCATATAATAAACCCAATAGAGGTCAGATGTCTGATAAAAGATAACCGACCACACAAGGCTGCAACCAGTCTAAACGGTCTTTTCGATCACTCTCAAGAAAAAACAAGCAGCAGAAGTCACCAACTGGCTGCTTGAGCCAACAGGAGGATCAGCCATGAAACCAAATTCTTTGTATCCCAAATGGCATCTTTTCACGCTCATTGAGTTATTGGTTGTAATAGCAATAATATCAATTTTGGCATCATTGTTATTGCCTGCATTATCCAAGGCAAGGTCTGCATCATTGATGACCAATTGCGCTAGCAACCAGAAGCAGATGGGGATGGCGTTCATGATGTATATCAATGATAGTGATGGTTATCTGAATCCTGTTAATGGTGATGACAAGTATGGCGGCGACTATGAAAAGTCTGCGGGGATGTACAACCTGCTGCCTCCGTATCTTGGGATTCCGGACCGGCACTATCCGCTGTGGTCAGTGCCAAAAGACAGATATCGGAAATCTGCGTATTGGTGCCCCAGTTATGAAGGAACGGGTGGCCGTTCCTGGGCAGGGCCATATGCGATGTCTGTTACCTTATATCCAGGCAAATATACCTTTGCAGCTAAAGGGTTTGCCCTTGCTGCTCCAGCCGATCACATCCAGAACCATGATACCAAGATTCTGATGTCGGAATCCTATAACGACTGGCACCTTTATGACAAACCGAACTTCCCGGAACCAATTATCAGACGTTTTGACATTTGGCGCCACGAAGGCGCAAAGGTTAATGCGCTCTTTCTGGATGGACATGTTAAAAATTACAAAGACACCTTTGTGATGGAGAACCTGAGCTGGACGTTCCGACTGCCTTGAGCTGTTCTGGATATCGAACAAAGTGATGCTGCCTCGCAGGCGAGTTTCTTGTCTGCGAGGTTTGTACGTATGGCTTAAGCACTGTTTGGATTGATGGTAACAATACAACTCAAAGAGGACAGCTACTGCAAAACAGGTAAAATTACCATTTCGTATTTTTATTTGTAGGCTTGATACCCCGCTAAAAAGCCTGTACAATAATTGGTCAGACGTCTGATAACAAATAAAGAGGGATACACGGATATGGCAGTCTCGGGATTAGCGTCCATCGGTAGAGAACGTGTCAGCAATGACGCTGCAAACCAGATAAAGGCTTTCATCCAACAACAGGGGATTGTGCCGGGACAACGGCTTCCATCAGAACGAGAACTTGGGGAAAACCTTCAGATCAGTCGTGCCTCATTGCGTGAGGCAATCCGCGGTCTTGAGTCAGAAGGCATACTGGAGGTGCGACATGGCATCGGTACCTTCCTACAGCATAGTGCTACAGCGGCCTTTATGCATGATGCAGCAATTACCTTGGTCCAGTCTGCGGATGGACCATTGGCGCTCATGAAAGCAAGGCTGGCCGTTGAGCCAATGATTGCAGAGCTTGCAGCACGTGAACCTGCCCCATCATTGCTGAAGCGACTGGAGGGTGCCACAGATGCGATGGAAGAACAGATCACATCTGATGATGTCCCCACCCGCAATCATGATCTGATCTTTCATGAAACTCTGGCCGAACTCTGCAATAATCCGATCTTGGGAGAGTTTGGTTGTCGCTTATGTGTTTTGCGTCAGAAAATTACCTGGACTCAAATAATGGATGCGTCACTCCATGCAGCGGAAACACAACGTTCATTTGTAGATCAACACAGAAAAGTCATAAAAGCAATTAAGGACAAGAATGGTGCTGCCGCCTTTCAGAGCATGTATGACCATATCCAGCAGACTCATGATGTCGTCGCTTCCTTGATGGAATCAAAATAACAGGAGAAAAGAATGAGCATCGACCAACAACAACTCGCAGAAAATGAAGAGCTGTATGCCCTGTTCAAAGACTTACGCGTGACTGATGTCAACGACGGACTGGACTATCTGGGGTTACTTGGTACCTGCTTGATGGAATGGCAGATTCGTCCGCTCTGGCGTGATGGAGAAAAACTTCGGCATCGCATATGCGGGTTTGCACATACTGCTAGGTACATTCCATGCAATAAAGTTATTGATGTGCCAAAGGACCTTGAGAGCTATCGTCATTGGAAGGGATGTTGGTATCGGGATTATGCACCAGGTCCACTTGGTCCTTTTGTCCCTCACGCAATCCTGGTTATTGATGGCGAAGGAACTGGGGACTGTGGCTTTATTGGCTCAAATAATGCTCAGCAATGGATCAACAAAGGTGCTATCGGCATTGTCACCAATGGCGGTTGTCGCGACACGGATGAGTTGATCATGCAGGGAATTCCAGTCTATCACAAGCGCTTCAGTCGAGGCACTCGTCCACGCCGGATTGAGCTGGATGCCGAAGGTGTTCCTGTTACTTGCGGTGGCGTGCATGTGACACCTGGAGACATCATAGTTGCCGACAATGATGGAGTCGTAGTTGTGCCACGTGAACATGCCAGAACTGTAGCAGAATATGCGCGTATAGAAGCAAACTATGATCGTAATACCCGTCGTCGGCTATATAAAGAAGCTGGCATGGAGCTTGACTTCACAACCGAGGAAATTTAGCCAGAAGGATTTGCCATGGAAGGTCATGCATTCCAATCCGGCCCCATCCATATTGTTCGCATTGATACCGGGGAAGATGTGCTGGTAAAACTCAGAGAATACCTTCAGCTCAACAAAATCGAACAAGGTGTGATTCTGGGAGGCTACGGCACTCTTGCCTCATATCATTTACATTGGGTCAATGATAACAGAATCCCTTCAAGCAATAGCTTTCGACAGGAAGATGGGGGTTATGAACTGCTCTCCATGGATGGGCTTATTGTTCAGGGAGATCCACATATCCATGTCACAATCTCTACGATTGATGGTGCCTTAGGGGGACACCTCGAGGAAGGATGCCGGGTCTATGTATTATGTGACCTTTACTTTGCTGAGGTAAAAGGAAATGCTCTGAAACGGGGAAAACGGGATGTAGATATACCCGGTATAGGAAAAGGAAAAGTTACCACCTTGCAGTTTGAGTGATAACCGTTTGTGCTGGAAAATCTGAGCTGGACCTTTCGACTTCCCTGAAGAAGATACCTGCAGCCTTGTAATGTATTCCGGATTGATTTATAATAGATCACGTGATCGATCACGTGATCTATTAATGACTTTACATCAGGAATGAGACGCAAGATGCTGAATTTCAGTGCGATGACCAGATGGAATACGCCGACCATGTATAATGGTCTTGAAATGCTGCAGGGCGGAGACCGATTGGCAATCAAGGTGAACAAACAGGAAACCCGTGATTTCATGCCTCAGATGGGGCCGATTGTGGGAAGAGCACTCACGGTCGTAATTGAGCCCGGCAATCGCAAGCATACAGAAGTGCATCCCACCGCCTGGCGTGAGTACCGGGAGTACGTGGCTGAAGGTGACTATCCGAAAATTATTGTGGTACAGGATCTGGACGGAGAGCCAATTGGTTCATTCTGGGGGGAGGTCAATAGTGGCATTCATCTCGCGTTGGGATGTGTCGGGACGATCACAGATGGTGCCATTCGCGATCTTGATGAGATGTCGGCAGTAGGCTTCAAGGCATTGGCGAAACGCTTGTGCGTGGGTCATTGCTACAGTCATCCGGTCAAGTGGAACTGTCCGGTTTCTGTCTTCGGTTGTGATATCAGGCCTGGACAGCTGATTCATGCTGATAAACATGGCTTCCTGGTTATTCCCGAATCAGCCGAAGAGTGTATTCTTGAGGCGGCAGAATTCATGGATCGAAATGAGTGTACGACGGTCATACCGGCCTCGCGTAATACCACTGGTAAGACTCGCGACGAGATATTGAAAGCCATAAATGAAGCTGCATCTTTGTTTGATGCGAATGCCAGTGCAAAATTCGGTGCATCTGGCGAATGGTAAGCCAAGGCGTGTTGAATGTCTGAATCACTTTCTACTCAGGTATATGACTTTCTACTGGCAGGGATTCTGGGTGGCAAGTATGCACCTGGAGAAATCCTGAATCGTCGTCAAGTTGCAGCTGCTCTATCGACCAGCGCTGCCCCGGTAGCTGAAGCGATGCTTCGCCTGGAAACAGAAGGCCTGCTTGAGACTTTACCGCGGAAAGGAACGCAGGTTCGTCTGCTCCGTCCGGTGGATATAGTCGATCAGTATATCCTGCGGGAAGCTTATGAATGTCAGGCTGCGCGTCTCTATTGCGGAGAACATATTGCTGCTGAAAAGGGGCGATTGCTGCAACTTGCCCGGTCGGTTGACATCGGAGTGCCATACACCCGTGATACCATGTTGCTGGATATTCAGTTTCATCATGAACTGGTGAAACTGGCTCAAAGCCCTCTTCTTTTGAATGGCTTTGATCGAATCATGAAATTGGGTCTATTCTATCAGATCAACATGATGGCCCAGACAGAAGCTCAGGAACGGGCGAGTCATGTTGAATTGGTAGATGCTCTTTTGACAGATGATCCACGCGCTGCCGAAGATGCCATACGGCTGCATCTGCATGTTGGCAAAACCCTTAATTCCATCTGAGTGTTCAAAGACCTTCGCTTCCTTGTGATGGTGTGCTCCGGGGCTATGGGGCATAAAACTGGCGCAGTCAATCAATTATGATCCTGATTTATGCCCTGATCGCTGAGGTTTCTGTTGATATTTCACGAGAGATTTCTTAAAATGAAAAGCAGGAACCCAAATTAAGGAGTAAAACTTTGGAACGCGCATTATCACATAAAGCCTATGATTACCTGTTGGATCAGATCATCAGCGGGAAACTTACGCCGGGCATGTTGCTGAACCGCCGTGACCTTGCAAAAGAACTCGGCATGAGCACCGCTCCGGTGGTTGAGGCTTTGGTACGGTTGCAGGAAGACGGCTTTGTTACCAATCTGCCCCGCACAGGAACAATCATCGCTCATATTCGCCCCGAAGATCTTCGATCATATGTGATTCTTCGCGAGGCTATTGAATGTCAGGCAGCAAGGCTTTATCACGGCAAATTAGTTACGAAGCAATACGATTCCCTGCTGGTATTGGCACAGCGCTTCGATCAGGTTGGTAACCTTCTACAGAAACTTCATCTGGAATATGAATTCCACTGCCGTTTGGTGGCGCTCATTGAGTCCGAAAAAGTGAATGCGATGTTTGCCAAAATTATGCGACTCATTCTATACAACAAAATGCATCGTTGCGCTGATATCGCTGATGAAACCGAATACAGCAACCACATCAAACTGCTGGGCATGCTGAAAACGAATGATCGGGCAGAAGCCGAAGACATCATGCGCCGACACATTAACTCCGATATTTATGCAGGCTGAGAAAGGAGAATCATGACTCATGTTTTTTCAAAACTAATTCTGGGCATCGCTATGATTTCTACCATTCTTCCTGCCGCTACCATCGTTAATGTTAAAAATTTTGGCGCAACTGGAGATGGCATAACTGATGATACGGCAGCAATTCAACAGGCGGTCTCGGCGTTCTGTCAAGCCAATGTGGGAGCATCCCTGTTTTTCCCAAAAGGGCACTATCTGGTTGGAAAGGCGGAAGCGCTGATAAAATTGAAGAACATGAATGATATCCTGATTGAAGGACATGATGCTACGATTGTCTGTTCTGGTCGCATGAAGGCCGTGCACGCAGTTAATTGCCACAACATAACAGTGCGTGGATTAACCTTGACTTGGGATAAAACCGGCTATTATCAGGGAGTTGTCACTGCATCAACTGCTCATACGATTGATGTTCAGATTGATGGGAGACTGCCTGAAACTCTGCCTCCAATTCAAGGGGTAACGGACTATAACTCAGTAACAGGCATGCCAGTTGGACGTTTTGATTTTTTCTCACCAGCGCTAACCAAACAGCAGAGACTTTCTCCCGACTCCCTTCGCCTGACTTTTCGTCAAAACAGGGGAACTCCCGAACGCACCGCCTATCTGGCCTATGTGTTGAAAACACTTCCCGTCGGTACTTCACTCATTTTACGGACATCGATCTACGGTTCTTATGGGATTAGTCTGAATAACTGTTCTGGAGTCAAACTGGAGAACATTACCATCTGGCATGTTCCCGGAATGGGAATCCATATGACCGGTTGCCGCGACAGCGATGTCAGAAATCTGACGATCGAACCAGAGCCAGGAACAGGACGGTTCATGTCCACAACTGCAGACGCCTTGTTCATCATGTTTCCTCAGGGGAAGGTGCACATTCAGGATACACGTATAGAATCATCAGGCGACGATTGCCTGGCGATTAACGGCAAATATCTGGAAGTGCTAGAGCGAAATGGAGATACTCTGCGCCTGAAGCCCGAAATCGGCTGGCGCGGCCCAGATGCCAACCCCGGCGATCGGGTCCAGTTCTACGAGAGTGAAACTCTGACTCCCACTACAACACTCACCGTCAAAGAGACAACTGTTGATACTGAAACCCAAAGCCAACTGGTGACCTTTGAGGAATCTTTGCCGGAAGAGCTCAAGGTTGGTGATGTTGCCTATAATCTGGCATTTATCGCAACGGATATTCAGGTACGTAATACTATACTTGGCGCAAACAGAAGCCGAGCCGCGATCATATCCGCTCATAACGTTTTGTTTGAAAAGGTGACGTTTCATTATACCGGCCTGGCTGGGGTCATGGTGTTTGGCGATAACCTGCGATCCCATCGTCCCGGTCCATCATCAAAGAACGTGGTCTTTGACCAATGTGACTTCCAATCCTGTGCACTTGTTCCTTTAATTGTCTACACCGGAGCAGAACGACCAGGAACAGCTCAACAGGGCATTCACATCCTTAATTCTCATTTTTCGGGAAACTCCGATCTGTCAAAAGCACTGACTGAAAGCGGACTTACGGAGGATATCCTCTTCTACCAAACGGGTCTTTATTTCAGAGATGTCGCACATGGCCTCATCAGGGGCAATACCTTTGAAGGTTTTAAGGTCCCTATCTATCTGGACAACCTGAACCATGTCACTCTGACTCGAAATACCTGGAAAGGCCCCGATACTGGTTTGGTTCTTGCGAATGTCAATGAGGATACTGTGACCATTCATGACAATCATCAGTTCCATATCTCACGAGAGCTGAAGCCATATCGCGACGGTTACATCTACTTCACGACCATGCATTAAGTCGACAGGAGGGCAGAATGAAACATAATCGACAACCATTTACCTTGATCGAACTTTTAGTAGTAGTGGCAGTTATTGCAGTTCTGGCGTCACTTCTTTTACCTGCCCTCTCAAAATCCCGTGCTAAAGCAAAAACGATCTCATGTGCCTCCAATCAGAAACAATTGGGTACAGCATTTGCCCTGTACTATGATGAAAATGACGACCGGCTCCCTTTTGGCTTCTGGCGAGATTCCGCTGGTACTTTTCGTCTTTCATACGATGATCTGCTGAATCCCTATCTTGGCGGCAATCTCACCGAAGCGGAGAAAGCTGCTGGCTCTGCACCTGTCACCAAAGGCCTGAAGGTACTCGCCTGTCCCCTCGACACCTATAAGCGCGATCTGGCTCCCCGTACCTACAGCATGCCCAGAACGTCTCCTTCAAATAGTGGGGTAGGGAAGTTCGTCGCCGGTTCCGATAATCCTCCAGCCCCAGTCATGATTGGACACATCAGTGAATCATCTTCCACCTTACTGATTGCAGAGTGGGCAGGCATTCTGACCAGTAGTGGCGTTTATAACAACCAGCAAGGAGCGCAAGGTTCTCCACTGGATTCCCCCCAGCAACAGCAACTA
>MDTD01034382.1_pt1 | contig 13304 bp, 13 predicted proteins | sample 811221 | NCBI WGS metagenome assembly MDTD01 (sample SAMN05326646, study PRJNA326480) | marine metagenome | isolation source: seawater | place: Pacific Ocean: South West | collected 2011
CCTCCCGTACCAGAACCGCCTGTGCCAGAACCACCTGTACCGGAACCACCAGATCCTCCCGAACCACCAGATCCTCCCGAACCACCAGATCCTCCCGAGGAACCAGATCCACCCAAATTCTCATCCGTATTTGGAGCAATCAATTTATCTTCACAGGATTGAATGAAAAAACCAAATGAAAATAGAAATGCGATAAAGACATATCGCAAAATATTTAATCGCAAAGTTAATAAATAGGGATGTTGAACTTTAGTTTTCATAGTTCGTTATAATATAGATAGGTCGAAGATACAAAACTATCCTTATATCAACAATTCACAATACCTCCATGAAGGTATTTTAAAAGGATTCAACCATATTGATTTTCAATTGTATATTTTAGCTTCAGGAAATAAGGAATGAACAAAGTAATTATAACAGGTTGTGCCGGTTTTATTGGGAGCAATCTTGCCAGCTCAATGCTACAAGAAGGTTATACTGTTTTAGGTATTGATAACTTTCACTCCTACTACCCCAAAGAAATAAAAGAAGAGAGACTCAAAATACTATTTAGATTCTCAAAATTCTACTTTATAGAAACAGATATAGCAAATTTAGATTTAAAAGACTTTGTAAATCTCAAATGGGATGTCTGTATTCATTTAGCAGGAACACCTGGGGTCTTACATTCAGTTAAATTTCCGGAAGAATATGAATGTAACAACGTCAAAGCCACAAAAAAACTTCTCTCAATCCTCAATAAAATCGGAGTAAAAAAACTAATCTTCTCCTCTTCTTCTTCGATATATAAAGAAAACCAACACGAATTTTTTAATGAATCAAAAACAAGTATCGCTCCTCGTTCACCTTACGGAAAATCAAAGGAAAAATGCGAAAAAATTATTAAACACTGGAGCTTAATGAATGATGCAGATGCTATTATTCTGCGTTTATTTTCAGTTTACGGACCAGGAATACGGCCTGATCTAGCACTGTTGAAATTCACCCGAGCCCTAGATAAAAATGAGACCATCACAATTTATGGCGATGGAAAAAGCTGCAGAGATTATACCTTCATAAAAGATATTGTTAATGGAATAAATGCTGCGACAGATTACATTTCCCATAAACATAAAGTTTTTCGAATCATTAACCTTGGAAATGGAAGACCTGTTCAGCTGAATTCAATGATAGAAATGATTGAAGAGAGACTCCATAGAACAGCAAAAAAAATATTTATACCTTCTAACCATATTGAGATGAGCTATACAGGCGCTGATATATCCGTCGCAAGGGACATTTTAGGTTATGAACCTCAATATAAGCTCGAGGAGGGAATTAATCTGTTTTTAGAATGGTATAACCAAAACAAATCAATCTATGAATTTTGAGGGCTTTGAAATATTCGTTCAGCCTTTATGGAAATTTGTCCTCGTTGGATTGGTAGGTGTTGTAATTAACTTTGGTCTTACATTTATTCAAAAAGAACTGTTCGATTGGAACAAATATATTGCAAATACAAATGCATATATCTTGGCCATTTTAGCCAATTTCGTGCTCAATAGATATTGGACCTTCAGCGCACAAGATCATGACATTCAAGATCAGTTTTTTCGATTTATTCTAATTGCCGGAATCGCTACAATTATGAATCACTGTATTGTTTTCATGTTTCATCAAAAATTTAAAGTAAAATTTTATTGTTCGAAAGCAATCGCTGTATGTGTTATATTTGTGTGGAATTTTATGCTTCATTCTCTTTACACCTTTGTGTAATGAATGGAAGACTGAAAATACCTTAGCATATTGAATTATTGATTTTATTCAAAACGAAATGAAAAACACTATCTTATTTCTTGTTATTTTATATACACCTTTAAACTTTTTTTCGCAGACCTTTGGATGGGTTGAAACAGGATTAGGAAATAATGATATTGAAGGAAAAAGAGTTGTTGCTGATGCCGATGGAAACTTAATTGTTTCAGGAAATTTCGAAGGGTCAGGACTGTTTTCGGGAGGCAACTTGATTTCATTTGGAAATAAGGATTTTTTTATTCAGAAGTATGATTCTACGGGTGCATCAATTTGGTCAACTTCCTTTGGAGGATTTGAAGATGACGAAATACTTGGGATGGATATCAATGCCGAAGCTGAAGTTTATGTATGTGGTGTCACAGAGGGAAGTATGTATTTTGATTCCTTATTGCTTGAAAATACAGATGGTAAAAATGGTTTTCTCACCAAATTAAATCCACAGGGTTTGCCTATATGGACTTTGAATATGGAGAGCAATGATGAAATAGAAGTCAATGATGTTGTTGCTAGCAATGAGGGGGACTCATTTATTTTAGGTCACTTTTCAGATTCGGCATATATTGATTCAATTGCCTTTTCTTCTTTTGGTTCAGAATCCTTATTTGTTTCAAAAATAAATGATTCAGGTCAAGTGATTTGGATTAAAATATTTTCTTCTCAAGATGAGGTGAATCCCGAAAGAATTACCTTAGGCAATACAAACCAAATATATTTGACTGGATCATTTGAAGGAAATTTACTAGTAGAAGGAAATATATTGTCTAATGCATCTAATAGTGATTTTTTTCTTATAAAACTAGACAGCTTAGGTGATGTAATTTGGTCTAAAAGTGTTGGAGGAAGTGATGATGTCAATAGCGAAGGTCTTGTTGTTGGTCAGGATGGAAATATCTTTATGATCGGTTATTTTGAGGATGATGCCTATTTTTTAACAGATACATTGATAAGTCAAGATGACAAAGATGGATTTCTTATGAAGCTTGATTCATCTGGTAATGAATTTTGGGTAAAATCATTTCAAGGAAACTCAGACGTTTGTCCTAAAGACATCTGTATTGACAGTGACACGAATGTTTACGTTACAGGTAGTATAGAATCTTCAACATTATTCGATACGCTTCTCATTTCAAACACTTCTGGAATTGATCTTTTTGTAACCAAATTCAACAATAACGGTGAAATATTATGGGGTAAAGGAGTTGGGGGCACCGACGATATAGAGTCATTTTCAATTGTCTGTGACCCCTTTAATAATCCAGTTATTTGTGGTTCTTTTAAAGGATCTGCATACTTCGACACTATTATTGTTAATGGTTTTAATGATAATGATTTCTTTATTGGCAAAATTTATGATGGAAGTGAATCTCTTGGTTTTTCAAATCTTATTCAAAATAACCTCATTAACTTGTACCCAAATCCCGCATCGGAATACCTCCAAATTCAAATAGGGGGTGAGGATACTGATAATCTAAATATAGAAATAAGAGATCTCAAAGGAAGATTGATCAAAAACTGTAAATCTGATTCAAATCAATCATTTTGGATAGGTGATTTAAAAACAGGAACCTATTTTATCAACATACGAAATAGATCTACTTCATTTATTAAATTATAATTTCACTTTCATGAAAGCTATTTTGGACAAATTCCGAAATGAACTTCCCGTAGATGTTGTCTTGGTTGCGGTTTCAAAAACAAAACCTAAAGAGCTTTTAATGGAAGCCTATGACTGTGGACAACGCGTATTTGGAGAGAATAAAGTTCAGGAGCTCGTCGATAAACACGAAAAACTTCCAAAAGATATAAAATGGCATTTTATTGGTCATCTCCAAAGAAACAAAGTAAAATACCTAGCTCCTTTTGTGGATCTCATACACAGTGTTGAAAGTCTTAGACTGCTCAAAGAAGTAAATAAACAAGCATTAAAAAACAATCGCATTATTAGTGTATTACTGCAATTTCATATAGCAGAAGAAGACAGTAAATTCGGACTTTCCATGGAAGAGTGCATGGAGCTTTTGGAAAGCGACACTTATTTAGGAATGCAAAACGTCAGGATAAGAGGTGTTATGGGTATGGCAACATTTACCAAAAATCATGAGCAGGTGCGAGATGAGTTTAAAAACTTAAAAAAAATATTTGATGACTTGAAATCCTACTCTCTTTCAACGGAAAATGATTTCAATGTAATTTCCATGGGAATGAGCGGAGATTACGAAATAGCGATAGAAGAAGGAAGCAATATGATCCGTATCGGAAGTACAATCTTCGGAGCTCGAAATTAGACTACTTCACATCAAAAATAAGCACAGAAAGCTCATCTTTACTCATATATTCTTTTGCTAAATCAGAAAGCTGACTTGCCGTAATGGCATCAATACTTTTATGGATTTCATGAATGGTGTCGATTTGGCCAAAGGTTAATAAACTCTTACCAAAGCTGTGCATTAAAGAGGAGTTGACATCCATGCTCAATGCCATTTGACCCTTTAATTGCTGCTTCGCTTTTTTCAGTCTTCGCTCCGATACCGGTTTCGTTTGCATTCGCTTGAGCTCCTTTTTAATGATTGAAATCGATTTTTTTAGATTTTTAGATTCCGAACCGACATAAATCTGCCAAAATCCAACGTCCATGTACGGCACATAATTGGCCTCAACCCCGTAGGCCAGTACATGTTTTTCTCGTAGAAGGAGATTTAAAGAAGAATTGAGGGCCGGACCACCAAGCATGTTCATCAGTAAAGACATTGGGATTCGATCATTATCTTTGTAGCTGGGTGCCATGCCTCCTATAATCGCATGAGCCTGATAATTAGCCTCTTTTCGAGTACTCTGAAATACCTGATTCCCTTTAAATTCCTTAACTGGAATATGTATGCTTTTATCAGGCATTTTTTGAATGAACTGATCTAACCATTTCTTGACTTTACCAAAAGAAATATCTCCCACAAAAGAAACGACAAGATTGTCTTTTGTAAAATAAGAACGAACAAAAGACTGAAGATCTGCTCTTGTAAAACGAGAAAGCCCATCTTTTTTACCCAGAATATTATTTCCTAAAGCATGACCTTTAAATAATTCTTCTTCAAAATCATCAAATATCTTTTCATAAGGGCTATCCAAATAAGAATTGATCTCATCTAATATGATCTCTTTTTCTTTTTCAAGCTCTTTTTCTGGAAATATGGGATTAATGGCAATATCCGAAAGAAGCTCAATAGCCCGAGAAGTATATGCCTTCGGAAAGGAGGCGTGTAGGCATAATTCTTCTTTCGCGGTGTATGCATTTAACTCTCCACCTACCTCATCGATTCTAGAAATTGTTTGGATCGCATTTCTTTTTGTAGTGCCTTTGAAGACACAATGCTCCAAGAAATGAGCAAGACCTACTTTATCTTCATTTTCAAATCTAGATCCTGCACGAAAAAAAAAACCTAAATGCCCTACCTCTCCTTCACTTTCAAGGTGCACAAGTTGCAGACCGTTCGGATATTCATAACAAGTAGGTTCCGTCATTATTAGGGGTTTATTCGATAAGAAACCCACTCATCGTTTTCTTTTTCAAAACAGATGCGATCGTGTAAACGAGAGGGCCTACCTTGCCAAAACTCGATGAAATGTGGATCTAAAGCATAACCTCCCCAAAAATCAGGTCTTGGAACTACTCCCGGAAAGCGCTTCTCTAAATCTTTTACCCGTATTTCTAATTCCTCTTTTGACTCTAATCGATCCGACTGCTTGGAGGCCCAGGCCCCAATTTGACTGCCTCTGGGTCTAGAGCTGAAATAAGTATCACTTTCTTTTGAAGAAATTTTATTCAATATCCCTTGAATTCTTATTTGTCTTTGTAAACCTGGCCAAAAGAAGAGCATGCTAGCATTTCCATTTTTTTCGATTTCTAATCCCTTTTTACTAGAATAGTTAGTGTAAAATACCAACTCATTATTTCGCAAATCTTTTAAATATACAATACGACTCGATGGTTGATGAGTTAACACATCTACTGTTGAAAGACAAAAGGCATTTGGCTCATCCTCATTACTATTACAAGCATCATTAAACCACTGCTGGAAAGCCTTAATAGGATCAGATTCGAAAGAAGAATCTATATCACTGACATTAAAATCTTTGTGCTCGTTCTTTAACCGTTGAATATGATCACTCATTTTTATTCTAATTGATCCGTAATTTCGCTTTCAAAATCGCTACTAGGAGCCATGGCAGATTTTATTCCATTGTCATTCAATGTCACATCAGTGCCCTTATTTGGAGGAAATATCTCAATAATTGGCGATTCTGCAACAGATACCACTTTGTAATCAACCATTAATTCCGAAAGGTTGTCATTTAAGTTTTCGCAAGCATCTTTAACACTTTTTCCTTCTGTCAAAAAGTATTGCGTAATTTTTTTCGCTTTGCCGCCGTCATCATCGGCACTTTCATAGTTCACCTTACATTTATACCAAAGATTGGAACCGTCGATGGAAAAGATGTCATGTAGGTCCGTTCTAGAAATGCCTGACACCATAAACTCTCCCCTAATGGAATTACCCATTTCTTCATAAATTCTTGCCTCCGCATCTGTGAAGGTCATTGCTGCAATTAAATAGGGTTCCGTCACTCTTTTGAGCGTTCCATTTTCTAATTGTTTGGTGTATTTTAATTTAACTGTAAACCAACTGATCATATAAAAATTTTGTGGGCGTAAAGATACTCAGCACAGCATCCAAAACCTAATGAAAACGCATTTTTACTCGTTGTAACCAAATCCAAATGGTAATAAATCGAGGACAGATGGGATAACCATTGTTCGATGATCTTGGTTGACCATGATGATTTTGATCTTTGTATCCTGACGATTTTCTGATTCAAGCATGACCTGTCGGCATGCACCACATGGCGACAATAAGTTACTCAGAGACAAAAGGTCTCCTTTAGCGACAATGCATATGGTTTTTATGGATTGCTTGGGGTAATTTGCACCGATGTAGAATAGCGCAACACGCTCAGCACAAAGACCAGAAGGATATGCAGCATTTTCTTGATTGTTTCCTGTGACAATGGCGTCATTATCAAGCCGTACCGAAGCACCAACTTGAAATTGACTATATGGCGCATAGGCCAATTCAACAGCCTCATAAGCCTTATCAACAAGAACCTGATCCTCTATAGGAAGATCTTTCCAATGAGAATAGGTTTCATAGGAAAAATGAAAGTCGTTTTTCATAAATCAATTATACGTAAATATAAGCATCAAGTTTCAATAAGAAGATGACCCTACTTTAACCATTGACCTGAGAATTTCATTACCTTCGTGGTCTAAAATAAAATAATGAACGATTTAAAAGATAAAGTGAGTTATGCCGTTGGAATGAACATAGCCGAAAGTTTAAAAAGCCAGCAATTGGACCAATTAGATATAGCATTGGTTACAAATGGTATTCAAGATGTCTTTGAAAACAATCAATTTAAGGTGAATCCCAACGAAGCCAATGAATTGATCAAAACCTATTTAGAAGAGGCCAATAATGCTGCTTATGGAGACAACAAACAAAAAGGAATAGATTTTCTTAATGAAAATAAAGAAAGAAGTGAAGTTCAAACCACCGAGTCAGGACTTCAATACGAGGTGATGGTTGCGGCAGAGGGAGATTCACCGAAAAGTACAGATACCGTAACTGTTCATTATCATGGAACTCTTATTGACGGTACAGTATTTGACAGCTCTGTTGAAAGAGACGCTCCGGCAAGTTTTGGAGTACATCAAGTCATTCCAGGATGGACGGAAGCATTGCAATTGATGAATGTGGGATCAAAATACAGACTGTATATTCCACAAGAATTGGCTTATGGTGCGAATCCACATCCAGGTGGACCTATTAAACCTTTCGAAGCATTGATTTTTGACGTTGAATTAATTTCGATTCAATGATAAGATCATCTGCCTTTTTTATCTTACTTGTATTGTTTTCCTGTGATGAAAATGATGCAACTAATTCTAAAAAAGGAAACTCAAACGCAAATTTTAGAACGAACGAAATCAGTAGTAGTAAGCTTGCTGATAATTTTAATTTAAGCGAGGTTGAATTGCTAAATGGAAAGGACAGTATTTCTTATCTAATCGGTTTTGAAATATCAAAACCCATTTACTCTAATCCAGAATTGAGAACCTTAGACCAAACTATTTTATATCAAGGGTTTGAAGAAGAAACGGGAACCTATAACCTGGTTGAGTGTCAAAATAATTTTCAAGCCTTTATGGCCTCACCAGGTACTATAAAAGATCCTGATTTTGCTGAAAAATGTGCTTTAAGCCTGGGACGTCTGTCTATGGACAACTATGAAAAAAACATGAAACAACTGGGAGTTATAGACCTTTTCAATCGAAAAATGATCTGTAATGGTTTTAAAGATGGTCTTTCAAGTAATTATGCCTTCAGAGACGATGAAAAAAGTGTCCAACTACTTTTTAGCAAATTGGATCAGGTAATCGCCCAAAGACAACAAATGAAATATGCGAGCATCAAGCAAGAAGGTCTAAATTTTTTAGCCAAAAATCGCAACAAAACAGGTGTTCAAGAAACAGTATCAGGAATTCAATACAAAGTTCTGAGAAAAGGAAAAGGAGACCACCCAAAACCCACATCTCGAGTGAAAGTTCATTATAAGGGCTCGGTGATCTCCGGAGAGGTTTTTGATAGCTCCTATGACCGAGGAGAACCAGCGATCTTTGGACTGAATCAGGTGATTCGCGGATGGACTGAAGGTATACAACTAATGAGACCAGGATCGAAATTTATTTTCTACATACCAGAAGAGCTCGCTTATGGTGCAAATCCCCGTCCAGGAACTGTTATAAAACCATATAGTCTTCTTATATTTGAAGTGGAACTTTTAGAAATTCTTTAATGTTAAGAAAAAAAATAACTCAATTACTGGTTTTTGTTTTAAGTATTTATAGCTGTAGTGAGGAAATCGATTTAATCGGTGATTTTAAAGAAACAGCTGTTATATATGGACTTTTAGATCATGCAGATTCCATGCATTACATTAAAATAACCAGGGCTTTCATCGGTCCAGGGAATGCTCTGGAAATTGCACAAAATCCTGATTCGAGTTATTTTGATGCTGTTGATGCGACCATAGACGAAATTGAAAACGGCACAGTCAAAAGGACATGGGTTCTAAGAGATACCATCATTGATAATAAGGATACCAACGGAGTTTTTTATGCACCCAATCAAAAAGTATATTACTTTAAAACCCTACCAACAACAGTCTCGAATTCGGGTGTTTTTGGAACAATCCAAACCTCACCTAATCCTATGATGACATCCTTAAATCCAGATGCCGAATATCGTTTTACTGCGGTTATTAACAATGGAGAATTTGAGGTGACGTCAACAACAGAGTTGGTCAAAGGAATTACGACCAATGCATCTTCTCAAAACTTCAGATTTAAATTTGCCAATAATCCTGGGGAGTATCTTTCGACATCAGTAATGGTATCCAATACAGGAAACGCAAATATAATTAATACTTCAATGGAGGTAAAGTATATAGAATACGAGGGTAATGATTTTCAATACAAGTCCTTTGATTGGAGGCTTGGAGAAGTAGATGTTGCTCAAAATGCAACACAGTCTTTTAGTGCGAACGGAAATACCTTTTACAACCTTATGCTTGCCAATACCATTCAAAATCAAACCGTAACCCAAAGACGTTTTAGAGGCATGGAGATTGTCATTACCGGAGGATCAGAAGATTTATATAATTATATTCTGGTGAATACGCCTTCGAGCTCATTGGCACAAAGTAAGCCCGTATATACGAATTTATCGGTTACGGAAGGATATAATTCAATAGGTATTTTTTCATCCGTGCAAACGATTAAAACCTACAGACCCTTTTTCGTCTCTGCGCAACAAGCGTTCATTAGGGCAATTGACAAAAACAGTACGATTGAATTGTGTGAAGGACCCATCACTGGATTGCTTCAGTTTTGTTCTGACCATCCAGCGGACCTCACAGAGTCTTTTTCATGTAATTAGTGCATTATAAATAATACTTCTTTTAATTAAAATGAACGATCGGCTCACTCTTTTTGCTGATGTAATTCTTCCTGTTCCTATTCACAGGGCGTTCACTTATAGAATCCCTTTTGAACTCAACGAATCTATCGGAATAGGATGTCGTGTTATTGTTCCTTTTGGAAAAAACAAAATGCAAACGGCTATTGTGATTGAAGTTCACGACAAGATACCCTTCTCGTATCAGTCCAAATATATTGAGGCCGTGCTTGATGTCAAGCCTATAGTCAATTCGAATCAACTGAAGTTTTGGAATTGGATATCCAAATACTACATGGCTCCCCTTGGAGATGTAATGAATGCTGCCCTACCCTCTCACCTGAAGTTGGCAAGCGAAACAAAGCTTACACTGCATCCTGAATACAAGGATAACTTAACGCAACTTTCGCCAAGGGAAATCGATATCGTCGACTTCTTAGAGCACAAAGGAGATTGTGATATCAAAGAGCTTTCTGATCTTTTGTCCTTAAAAACAGTTCAACCATTGATTAAAGATTTAATTGAGCGAAGAGTTTTGATTTCAAGAGAGGAAATAAAAAGAAGATATACCCCAAAAACAGCTCTATGCTATCAACTAAGTCCCCAATTTCAAATCGAACAGAATCTGAATATTTTAATGGAAGAGCTTGAGGGTAAACAAAAAAACAAAAAACAAATTCAAGCGATTATTGAGATTCTACATAATAAGATTGAACATGGATCATTTCTACCCATACAAAAATTGCATCTTGTGCAAAAAGGAGTAAGCCCCTCTGCCCTAAACACTCTGGAAAAAAAAGGTGTTCTTCATGCTGAAAGGTTTCAAATTGATCGAATCAATCCAAAAAATGAACAAATTGAAGGTTTTAAAGAATTGAGCAACCCTCAAATGACAGCTTTAAAGCAATTAGAATCCTCCATGAAAACCAATCAGGTCACATTACTTCATGGAGTAACAGGATCGGGTAAAACGGAAATTTATGTACAAATCATTCAGGATTTTCTTGATCAAGGTAAACAGATCTTGTTTTTACTACCTGAAATTGCTTTGACTACACAACTGATTCTAAGACTATCAGCTTATTTTGGTGAAAAAATTGGTGTTTATCATTCTAAATTCAATCAAAATGAAAGAGTAGAAATTTGGAATAAGGTCTTGAATGATGATCCAAACGAATTTAGAATCATTTTAGGAGCACGATCCTCCGTATTTCTGCCATACCAATCTCTTGGACTTATCATTGTTGACGAGGAACACGAAAGCTCATTCAAGCAATACGATCCATCTCCACGATACAATGCAAGAGATGCTGCCGTTGTTTTAGGTCACATGCATCAAGCAAATGTGATTTTGGGTACAGCGACACCTTCAATGGAAAGTTACTTTAATGCCACGACTGGAAAATATGGTCTTGTAGAACTTAGCGAGCGCTATAAAGGGCTTCAATTGCCAAATGTCTTATGTGCCGATGTCAAAAGAGAACGAAAATTGAAGAATATGAATTCACATTTTTCCAACTTTTTGCTAGAACAAATGGATGATGTATTGCAAAAAGGAGAACAAATCATCCTTTTCCAAAACCGACGAGGCTATACTCCTCTTTGGAGTTGTGAAATTTGTAATTGGACTCCAAAATGCAACTATTGTGATGTTTCACTTACCTATCACAAACTTGCCAACCAACTGAAATGTCATTACTGTGGATTCACTACAAACCCGGTCGGATCATGCCCATCCTGTGGGAGTAGTCGACTCAATATGATTGGATTTGGTACTGAAAAAATTGAAGACGAACTGTCACTAATTTTTAAGGATAAAGTAATCAAAAGACTTGATTTGGACACTACTCGTTCTAAAAATGCCTACGAAGAAATCTTAACTGATTTTGACAACGGCTTGATAGACATTCTTATTGGTACCCAGATGGTCACTAAGGGGTTGGATTTTAATAATGTGTATTTGGTAGGCATATTGGATGCTGACATGTTATTGAACCGTCCTGATTTCAGAGCTTACGAGCGCTCATACCAGCTTATGTCTCAGGTTTCTGGACGTGCTGGACGACTTGAAAAACAGGGAAAAGTCATTATACAAACCGGCGATCCTGATCATTGGGTGATTCAATTGGTATCAGATCATGACTATAAAGGTTTCTACGACAATGAAATCATCGAACGAGAAAACTTCAGTTATCCTCCGTTTTATAAACTCATCAGCCTAACATTGAAACACAAAAACTTAAATTTAGTGGAAGTAGCGGCAAAAGAATTGGCCACTTCACTTAGGAATGTTTTTAAAGAAAGGGTTATTGGTCCTGAATTCCCATTGATTCAAAAAATAAAAAATCAATATTTAAAAGAAATTAAATTAAAAATAGAACGCACAGCACCAGAGCAAAAAGTCAAAGAAAAAATCAATGAAGTATGCGACAATTTCTACAAAAAAATAGAATTAAAGCCCGTTAAAATCGTGATTGATGTCGATCCACTTTAATTATCCTAAATAGGACTTGAGAATCGCATTTTTTGAGGTATGCTTTAACCTTCTGATGGCTTTTTCTTTAATTTGACGCACACGTTCCCTTGTCAAATCAAATCGGTCACCAATTTCCTCTAAAGATAACGGCATCTTACCCTCTAAACCATAAAACATACTGACTACCTGACTCTCACGAGGTGTCAAACCCTTTAGAGATTGTCTGATATCACTTCTTAATGATTCCAAAACAAGGTTAGATTCTGGACTAGGTAAGGAATCCTTGCTACCCATTACATCGTACATACTCGAAGAGGAATTATCTCCCTCGATCAATGGGGCATCCATAGAAATGTGACGTCCATTTTGAGATAATGATTGCTTGACCTCTTTGGGAGTTACATCTAACATTTCAGCCAATTCATCTGCAGATGGGGGCCTTTCAAACTTTTGCTCTAGCTCTGAATAAGCACGGTTGATTTTGTTGATGTTTCCAATCTTGTTCAATGGCAACCTCACAATACGTGCTTGTTCAGCTAACGCCTGTAAAATCGACTGACGAATCCACCATACGGCATAAGAAATAAACTTAAAACCCCTTGTTTCATCAAAACGCTTTGCTGCTTTAATGAGTCCTAAGTTACCTTCGTTGATTAAATCAGAAAGTGTAAGCCCCTGATTTTGATACTGTTTAGAAACAGAAACTACAAACCGCAAATTAGCTTTTGTTAGCCTCTCCAATGCTTGGTGATCTCCTTCTCTAATTCTTTTTGCTAATTCCACCTCTTCATCGGCAGTAATTAAATCTACGCGACCTATCTCTTGAAGATATTTATCTAGAGATGCCGTCTCACGATTCGTTACTTGTTTTGCAATCTTTAATTGTCTCATAATCTTAACAATTTTAATCCTTAGACGAAAAAAAATAGATAAGGTTGGACTTTTATTGAAAAAAAATTAGTATA
>MDTD01152754.1_pt1 | contig 13304 bp, 12 predicted proteins | sample 811221 | NCBI WGS metagenome assembly MDTD01 (sample SAMN05326646, study PRJNA326480) | marine metagenome | isolation source: seawater | place: Pacific Ocean: South West | collected 2011
CCTTTCTCTCCATTACCAAGCCGGGTACCTGCAAGATATCTCATTAACTGAATCCAGTACCTTGCGTAAGCATCGCCATACCCGGTCGTTTCCTGTGGATCCTGCCATCGCCAGGTGGAGTCGAAACCGTGGAACACGACCCTGCCCGCTCCAAAAAATCGCTGAGTCACCAAAGGGACTCGGCCATCAGACTCCGATTCCGCGAACAGCAATACACGAGAACCGGGTTTCAAAACAGTACTTTGCAAATGCCAATAGGGACTTTCAAGCTGTGACCACAATGCTGCATTCTCGTCATTTCCCACATGCAGCGAAGTCAATGATGATTGCAACCCTAACCTGGAAAGCGTCAGTTGTCCGGGCGTGGTTGATGATACCGACGATTCAAAATTCTCGACACTTGCAGGAAACAATGCTGCTAAAGGTTGTCCTTCAAACCCACTCGGAAGATGCTGTTCACCTGCAATAAAAGCAATTCCACCACCGCGCCGTGCAGCATAGTCTGCCAGACGATCCTGAGTGTCAAGTGGTAACAAATCGGGAGACACATCTCCGAGTACCACGACATCAAAAGCATTCAACCAATCCCGACTTTCCGGAAGTGAAGTGTAAAGCTTACTGTCTTGCTCAGCGAGTTGAGGGTCACTCGAACCTAAGACTGTCGAGACGTCAAATCTGAGGCGTCCTGTCGAATCCGTGGTTCGTGTTAAAAGATCTTCCAAGGCCCTGAATTCAAATCGAGGATATTGATCGATCAATAAGACATTGATCGCATCATCTTTCACTACGAAATCAAACTGATGAGTTTGAGTTTGCCAGTATTCCAGATGCTTCGAACTATATTCCCTCCATTCAGGAACAGACAATTCGACGAGTACGGATTTTGCACCAGCCATCGAACTGGAATAGTCTATCGATAACTTTGCTTTGGACTGGCCCTGTTCAAAGGAGACGACCTTTTCATGTTTCTTTTGATCCTCAGTAACCCAGAACGTTAACTCGGCTTGCTCGTCGATATTCCCCAATCGAGTCACATCGATTGCCAACTCGATTGGCTCATCAACATAAGCCATTGTCGGCCCGGATGGATTCGACAAGTGAAAATCATCTTGCTGATGTGTACCAATGACCCCCGGTACGATAATCGGCACGTCATACTGACTTGCGATTTCTCCTGCACGCTGCAGACTAATTCCTTTGTTCGATAGACCATCCGACAAGAGTACGATGCCGGCAATCGATTGTCCCCGGTGGATTTTTAAGACTTCTGCGATCGCGTCACCGATGGCAGATCCGGGGCCGGTAATAATATGATTGTCAAAACCGGGTTGATAGCCACGTTGATCGTGAAATGCTATCCTCTTTACGTTGGTGTTGAATTCATACATCTGAACGTCGTAATCAGATTCGATGCCTTTTAACACGCCTCTTAGTTTGTAACCGCTCGCCAATTCTTCCGGAGTCAGAACTCCTTCGCCTCCAGTCACAAAGGCTTTGGCAAGCATCGAGCGATCCAATCCGACCGGAACTTCAGGATATTCACGAAACGTCTTCACATCCCACCCCAGTTCGCGAAACAACAAATGGTCAAGCCCCTCCATTCCGAGTGTCGGGTGCTGATCTTCAAGCCCCATGCTGGCTGTTACGTCAACGAGCACAATCAGCTTGGGTTTCCCAGTTATTTCTTCATGTGAGCTCCACCCGGAAAGCATGACTGCGATCACAGTAATGGCCAAAACCCGCATGGAAATCAGTGTTAGTTTCCTCGACCACCGACCGCTACCCGAACGCAGGTTAAAGAAGACGGAAGCTATCAGGACCACGCCAATGAAGATTATCCAGCCCCCGGGATAGGGCCACTGAAACTGCACCCGAGTCTGCGTTTGGGCAAGAATCGCTATCATCGTCAGATAACTATCCATCGATCACCTCCCCCGGTTTTCCCGAACGTTTCATAACACGGGATACCCAAATGATCTCCAGCAACAAGAGGCCCAATGTGACAAGTAACAGGGGTTGGAACCACGCCTGATTTAGCGTCATTGGTAAAAACTGAGCGATCTCGTCTACATTAATGTCGCTCTCGATTAACGTATCGAGAACCGATGACTGGAGCAATTGATGATCACTTTCAGTGACCTTCAGATTGCCAGCGATCAATGACGAATCAACGGTCTTGGCACCAGCCAGGTAATCAACATGGTATATTCCCGGCGATTCAAAGTCGTGGTGCCACCAATAAGCAAACACCTCGCTGGAGTATTGATTTCCCTTAAACTCCAAATCATATTTTGACAAACTACCATCCGGATTCTGTACGTGAACATCCAACGGCCCATACTGCATCGAAACACCATACTCTGGTGCGCTGCCGAGCAAAACGTCAGCATGCTCAGCGCGTCTTCCGACGACAAACTTTAATGTCTCATGAAGCAGCGGCAGGAAACTAGGCCAGACTCCCAGATCACTCCAACGCTCTTCCTCCTGGCTAATCAATATCGAAGTACTGAAGGTCAACAAACATCCTTTGCCAAACGGGCTGTAGAGATAGAGTGGTTTACCATCATCCGATTCAAGCACTACCTGAGCCTGACCTGATTCTCTTAATTCCACCTCCACATATTTGTAGATCGGGATAGCGCCCAAACCATTCTCCGGATTCTGCTTAAACAACTCGACGATTTTGTGATCGCCTGCTCGCACCGACATTTTTGTTTCATCGGAAGTCGGACCGGAAGATACCTTTTTCCAGCGAAAGCCAAAACCTAAATCCTGATCTTGATTATCAAAGAAGCGGTTGAGTGACTTAATGTTCGGATTTCTCCCCGGCGTCACCAACAACGTCCCCCCCTGATGTACAAACCCCCGAAGCCGTCTTTCGTTGAGTTCTGTTGAGATGTTCACTCCGCAAAGTGCCACCACATCAAAATCTGTCAGAATCTGCTGTTCCAGTTCAGCCTCACTTATCTGCTGAATCGTCACGGGCCAATCCGGGTCATCGGTCGGACGCAACGCCAACTCAACAGCGTCCGCGTCTCCCCGCTCTCCTTCGATACACAACACTCGGAAACTGGCCGGACTTTCAAAAACAATCCACTGTGAGTTATCCAGCATCAACGAATCGTCGTCGAGCCGTGCTTCAATTTGATGCCTGCCCGCCGAAAGATCCTGTAACGGAAGACTGACTGTTGCCGATTGTTGTTCTCCAATTTCGATTTCATCTCTTCTCACAAATTCATTATCAACAAACCAGGACACACCCGTGGCTGTTGCGGCTGTTTTGTAATAGCAATCCACTTCAGCCAAAATCGACACTTGAGAGGCGAATGCACCTTGTGGGTAAGAGATGGTCAGATTTTTAATCGCCAGATTAGCGGCCGGATTCACACTACAGTCAACGACGGCAACCTGACCGAACTGCCGTAATAAATCCTGAGATGAGTCATGCTGACCGTCATTCAACATCTCATCCCATAGGTTCTGTTCCATATCGGTAAACACAACCACTCGAGCAACCAACAAATCCGGATCACTCTTTCGAGCATCTGTGACCAAATCTAAAGCTGACGCAAGTACGGTTTTCAAAGAACCACCGGTAGGCTGAGGTTCCAGTTCATCAATCGCCAATGCCGCTTGCTGAAAATCACTAGCCGGCACTTCGATCACCCAACGTTCAAATTCACCGATGGTTAATACCGAAACGACATCCCCCTGAGCGATACCCCGGGTATATTCAATGGCTTTCTGTTTGGCCAATTCGAAGGCCGATTCACCGGATTGGCTATCCGTAGTATTCATCGAATAGGAGGCATCGATCACCAGAACATGATACGTACCATCCGAGACTTTTCCCGGATTCAGGTTCATCGTATCGCTGCGAGGAGCACTAATCGCAGCTAAAAAACATGCCAAAATGAGAGCACGTAGACTCATCAGCGATAAATTGCGAAGTCTGGCCTTTTGCCATTCCTCTTCCATCGCCTGCAAAAGAAACTGCATCGCTGCCCATGCCTGCTGTTGAAAACGACGGCGTCGCAATAAGTGAATCAACAACGGTACGAGCAAAACAAAACTCCACCACAACCTTTCAGGTGACTCAAAAATCAACGCCAGCATCAGGAAGTCCTCTTTGCTTGTATGCGTTGAAAATAGGTGAGCAAGGCCGCTTGTAGATTCACATCCGTCACCAGCAATTCGTAGTCAGCACCCAGATTTCGCACGCGAGCTTCAAGTGTGTTACAGAATTCTTCGATTAACTCCTGAAAACGTCCACTGATAACTTCGGCGTTCACTCGCACTTGCTGCTGGCCTTCAAGTGCCTTGAATTGCATATCTCCAGTAAAGGGAAACTCAAGTTCATCTCGATCCAGTAACTGAAACACGGAAACATCATGACCTTCCACCCGCAACCGTTCAACTCCCTGTACAATCTCATCTGCTTCCAACAGAAAATCACTCAGGATAAACACGACACTTCGTTGAGGTATCCGACTGGCCGACTCCAATAAAAAGGAAGAAAATGACTGAACCGAGGACATGGCTGAGTCTAATTCTGACGACGGAGTCTCCAGCACATTGACTAACCGTTCAAATTGCTGGGGGTGAGAAGCACTCTCCAACCAACGCTGTACAGCATCTGATCCCACGGCCGCTCCGACCGTGTCGCCGTTTCGCAGTACCACCCAACCTAATGCTGCCGCAATGCATTGGGCATATTCGTATTTAGTTAATCCACCCTCGGACTTATACTGCATACTCGTTGAATTATCGACAAGCAAGACACAATTGAGGTTGGTTTCCTCGACAAATCGCTTGAGATATAACTTGTCGGTGCGTCCATACACTTTCCAGTCCACGTGACGCAAATCATCGCCCGGAACATATTCCCGATGCTCTGCAAATTCGACGCTAACTCCCCGGAAAGGACTACGATGCGTTCCCGCAAGAAGGCCTTCCACCACCTGACGAGAGCGAATCTGTAGCCCATCAAGCGTTGCTAACGTCTTCGGTTCTAAAGACTTTGGAAGACTGGTCACGGTGTTCCCCGCCTGAGGAAGATTGATTATCCAATTCAGTGGTCAAGGTTGGTGGAAATTCCTGAAGTATTCTGTCAACCAATTGATCCACAGTGATCTGATTAGCCGAAGCTGCGTAATTAAGCCGGACACGGTGGCGTAGTACAGGATGGGCAACCGCCTGGACATCTTCATACCCCACCGATAATCGCCCGTTGATTAACGCGTGCGCTTTGGCACCCAGCACCAAATACTGACTACTACGAGGGCCTCCCCCCCAGGCAACATGCGTTTGGATGAACCCAGGAGCCTCCGCACCGGGCCTGGTCAATCGCGCTAATCGAATCGCATACTGAGTGACGTGACTGGCAACAGGCATTTCACGAACCAACAACATAGCTTGCTCAAGTTCCGCTTCGTTGACAACCTGACTGACGACAGAAGATTCCACACCCGTTGTCCGCTGGACTATTTCCAGTTCCTCTGACTCCGTTGGATAATCGATCAACAACTGAAACATAAAGCGATCCAATTGCGCCTCTGGCAATGGATAGGTTCCTTCCTGCTCAATCGGATTCTGAGTAGCTAAAACAAAAAACGGTTGGGCCAGTTCGCGAGTTCGTGCTCCAACGGTCACTTGACGCTCTTGCATCGCCTCAAGCAAGGCAGCCTGTGTTTTAGGCGGAGTACGGTTTATTTCATCGGCCAAGAGCACATTCGTAAACAATGGCCCTGCCTGAAACTGTAATTCCCGCTGACCGGTCTCTGCACTTTCCTGAATGAGCTCGGTACCAGTAATATCCGTGGGCATTAAATCCGGAGTAAACTGGATTCGTCCGAAGGACAGATTCATCGTGCCTGCCAATGCCTGTACCATTAATGTTTTAGCCAAACCAGGCACACCCACTAAGAGACAATGACCCTGACACAACATGGCTATCAACATCTGGTCGATCACTTTCGATTGTCCAACGACCTGCACTGCCACCTGCTGCCGGATGCGTTGACATACCTGCTGCACGTCAGAAACGGACTGTTCGATATCTCTTTGCATACACTTAATACTCTCAGTTTGGTCTTTACGGGGAGGCATCCACCGCTGTAATCATTTTACCATCAAACAGAATTAGGAATCGTTCATTCAGGCCAAACCAACGAGTCTCCACGAATGGAGTTTCCGTTGTTTTCAATACGGTAAGACGCTCGGAATCATCTAAGACAAACTCGAGAATGTCTCCCGCTGATGACACGCTCAGAATACGACGGCCTGTGGCCTTCATCGAACAAACCCGTTGAGCTTCGTCTTCCTGCAAACTCTCTGATTCAACATCCACCCATTGATTGCTCTCAAATTGAGAAATAGATCGACCGTATAACACCACCGATCCATCATCGAATACGGTAAGTTCTGCGGTGGAGTGTTTGGACGCAAGGACCGGCTCTAATAAGGCTCCACTATGAATATCAAGGCTGAACACTTGTTCTGAATCAGCCGGAGCGAACAGCACTGACATTTGATCCCGATTGAATCCGACCGTTGAATTCCGCACGATTCTGGTTTCAAGTTCTGCCGAAGCAAGATTATGATAAGTCCGAGGGTAGGAACATACCCAATTGAGCTGACCAGAAAGATCAACCGAAGCCACCAACCCGGTATTGGTAGAAATGATTGCCTGAGTCCCCAGAAGCGTTACGTCCGCCGACATTAAATCGGCAATCTTACGATTGGCAATCGGGCGGGCTGAACCAAGATAACATTCCCATTTCCGGTGACCATTAGCTAAATCGTAACAGGCTAAAAAGTGTCGACATTGAAATGCCTGATTCTCCCGAATCCCGACCAGTAAATGTTCTCCACAAATCAAGGGCCGGGTAGCAAACACTCGATAGGAATCTGCCGTGGGTGTCGGCAACGTCAAGGGAAAGCCGTCCAGCATGCGCCCCTGCTCGGAAAGATCCAGCACGACAATGGAATTAGACCGGACACTACCACCAGCAACGCTTAAATGATGAGTTAGTACCGGGTCTCCCTGCCTGGCAGCAAGCAAGTCACCTTCCACATGTACACGAGGCCTGGCTGTGCCCCAGTAAGGTATGGCCGGATCATACCAGTCAGCCACGGCCACTTCCGAATTATGATAAATCCAAGCCGACTCAGCTGAATCCCCAAACAGCGAAGTACCATCATGCGCGTTGAAAGCCAGTATTCCATTTAGACTATTTACGAATAAGCGATCACCGTCCAGAGTGGGCACGACCTCCAACTTTTGCTTCCTCCCTCTTCCCTGAAACGTCTGCTCTAAATCAATCTGCCAGGCTGGTTTGCCTGAAATGGATAGTGGAGACAATTCGGCGCCGGGACTCCGAGGTTGAAATTCAACACCAGCAGAGTCTCCGTCTAAATGCTGATGATAAAATCCCCGCACCAACTCGTGGAGACTACCAGTGCGCCCGCCTAATTCGGTGCGTGCATCTGAGGACAAGCTTTCAAGTAATTTCCTGGCCTGAGACTCACGGCCTTCGAGAATATCGAGCACGACTCTTCGAACAAGCAACTTATTTAGAGTTGTCTCGTCTAATTCGGGTGACCGTTGCCACCTACCGGTAAATATGTCCTTCACTCCCATCACCGGCACAACGGATTGGCGATCAAGTTGAATGCGTGCTCCCAAAAGATCACCACGCTCTAATAATTCGTCGCTGACCGCCAAGTGCCATTCACTAAACATCGACGCCACAGGATGCTGATTCCCAAATTGCAAAGTCGCTGCCAGACTCGATGGCAAATCCAATGTGGCATCTCCCGATCCTCTGGCAATGGCATCCGGCATCTGCATACGCATGACCCAGGCTTTGACGAATTCCGGAACGGATACAAAATTCCTATACGCTTCATTAGACGCAGCAGGCAATGGAACTAATGCATCTTGATATTGAAACAAAAGTTGACTGATACGATCCCCTGCACGCGCAAACAACCGAGCCTGTAGAGCCTGATTTGCCTGCTCGATAAGCTGGTAACCTTCAGCAGACAACAGGTTCAATCGTTGATCCGCTAAGCCTACTGCATTTGTATTTGGGATAAGCGGTGCCTGAGCAGTTAAGTCGAAGGGGCTAAGGAACGTCCAAAGTACGCCACTGCAAACCAAACTCCATCTAGCCTTGATGCTATGCATAAAATCCCGCCACGCTATTGCTGCGAAGCATATCCTTCCAGCACACGACCAGCGTAAAAAACACAAACGCCAAAGATCATGGCCACCAAAAGTCCGTCTACGCCAAACCCAAAAACATCCTGACCAGTCCGTTCCAACTCGCTTTGATTGTTGTCCGGATCATCAAAGATTAATTGCAATACAATAGCCGCCGGCAAAATAAACAAACCAGCCAATTGCATTAGTTTCCCAAGTAATCTAAACAAGTTGTTAATCTCCGAGCCGATAAGATTTTGGAATAGGGATGGATTAGCCAGATGCGGATTAATCTGTGTACTCTATTTTAGGTAGACGCCGCTCAAATCACCAACACTTGCCAATGAACTAAACAATGCGATTCTTCAAAATAATTATCCAGAGTTTGAAGCTTAAATGTTGCCTTTGCGGAAAAGGGAACATGTTTCGTAATTGGCTCATCATGCATGAAGACTGCCCGGAATGCGGATGCCATTTCGAACGTGAAAAAGGATTCTTCCTGGGAAGTATCTACTTCAATTACGGTATCACTGCTATCACAATGACCGCTCTGTATATGACAGCCTATTTTCTTCAATGGGCCGAAAACAATACACTGCTGATCTATGCCACGGTCTATGTCGTCATTGTGCCAGCAATCATTCATCCGTTTGCCCGCAGCCTCTGGGCCGGATTCGATCAAATGTGGGACCCGAGAGAGAAGAACAGTTAGACAGGTAGGCTCGACTACCTGACGCAGTTTACGCACCGTAGCCCGAAGGTTTGGCCGTTCGGCCTCCGCTCTCCTTCGTCTGGCGCAGTTTATACGCCAGAGGATCGTCCACCCGTCTTTCTGTTTTTGCGAACTAACAGATAGAAGTACGTGCTGATGCCAGTAAGAATACTGAACGGCATCGCCATCATAAACATAATGCTCCAGAAGTACCCCTGGATCATCTCTTTGTTGTTCTCCGACAAACTCTCTTTACACGTCGGGCAGGCCTGCAGCGAATCGGCAAGCAATACGCAAAGAAGCATAGCCAGAGCAAGTACCAGACGGGATGTCAGATTTTGTTTTTTCATGATGTCCCTATCCTAACCAGTTACCGGCATTTGGTACAGCATCCAATAAATAACGACGCCTGTCACCGAGACGTAAAGCCATATTGGAAAAGTGACTTTCGCCCACTTGAGATGCTTCAGCCGATTGTCCTTCAAACCATGACGAATCGTAACAATGGCACCTACCGGCACGAAAACCGCCAGAATGATGTGACTAATCAGAATAATAAAATAAGTCGTTCGGAGCCACGCCGGGTGAGCTTCAGGAAAAGGAGTACCTCCGCCTTTCTGATAATGGTAAATCAAATAACAAACCAAAAAGATGCTCGATACGACGAAACAAACCAGCATCGTCCACTTATGTGCCTGCTCTTTCTTCTGTTTAATAAGCACAAATCCAACAACCAACAAAATCGTGGCTAAAGCATTTAGCGATGCATTGACGGCGGGAAAATCCATTGCTAATTGACTGCCTCTTCTAACGACTCCTCTTCCGACTGATTCTCACTATTGGTCATATCGGATGTTTCGTCGCCGGCATCCTTACCGTTTTCCTGTTGCTTGTTAAATTGAGATATCTGTTCTTCTAATATCTTTCGTTTCTCAACCCACTCAGCCGGCTCCTGCTCTTCAGTCAACAGTGTGACAAATTGCTGATTCAGTGTTTTCATCTCTTCGGTATCCTGCCAGTTATAAGTCCCCCGTACGTTTCCCCATTTATCCACCAACAGAAATGACTCTGTGTGTGTCCTGGGACCGACACTCACCATAAATCGCTCAGAGCCAATTCGATTAATATAGCCACCATCACCTGACAAGAACTTCCAACTACTCGTGTCTTTGGTGAAATTCTGAGCATATTCGTGTAATCGGACCGGCGTGTCATTTTCAGCATCACAGGTAATGCTGATGAAGTTAATCCCCTTCCGCGCCCAAATCTCATGAAGCGATTGAACTTCGCGATTTTGCTGAACACAGGTCGATGGACAGGACGAGAAGAAGAAACTTGCCATCCACACCTTACCTTTCAGGTCAGCTGATCTGAACAATTCTCCCTGCTGGTCCACTAATTCGAAATCCTGTATCCAGGGATCCTCTGCTCCGGTCTTATACTCAGCAGGACTAATCTGAGGACTCCATTCGGTATCCACCGATGCTGGTTCATGAACCTGTTGTGAATCATCACTGTCTGACAATTTCATAATCAGCAACCCACCGGCCACGATCATCATCAAACCTAAAAAGAAACCTGCCGCTTTACTCATTTCAAATCGCCCGATGTCCGACGTTGACAAACCTTTAATGCCCAGCAATAAAACAACGCTGTGGCAACTAATATTACTAATATACTCGTCTTCAAACCCGGCTCCCAGAAGTCCTCTTCTACGAGTTTTGCCTGATACAACAAGTTACGAACAAGTGAGACGACATGCGTCAGTGGATTGACTTTCATAACCCAATGCAACACATCCTGAGACCATTGTCCGGTGTTCTGTCCAGGCACAGGAAAAAATGCGCCGGACAACAACCACATTGGCATCAGCACCAGATTCATAATCGCATGAAAACCCTGCGTCGACTCCATTTTCCAGGCAAACGAAAAGCCAACACAAGTCATCATCACCGATGCAATAAACAGCACTCCTACCAGTGATACGAATTGCTGAACACTCCAGTTCACATCCAGAAACAAAGCAGCGGTCAAAAACAAAATTCCCTGCAGCATTGCAATGACACTGCCACCAAACACTTTACCGGCCACCATAGCCTGCCTTGAGACCGGAGCAACCAGCACTCCCTGTAAAAACCCCTCCTGTCGGTCTTCAATCACTGAAATCGTGGTGTAAATTGCCGTGAACATCAGGATTAAAACCAGCGAACCCGGGAAATAGTATTCTAAAAAACTCGTCTGAGTATCAGCCGACGTCGCCACCGAGAAACTTTGGTCTAATCCAAAGCCAAATAAGAGCCACATAAACAGCGGAGTTCCAATGGCACCAATCACTCGGTTTCGCTGGCGAAAGAAGCGAGCCAATTCACGCCATGCCAGACTCCGAGTAACTCGCAGAAACGAACTGCGGGCAATCCTCTCACTCATCACCAGCACCTCCCCAAAAGCGGTGCCCTGTTTTTTCGATAAAAACGTCTTCGAGTCCGGGCTTGCCAACACCTATCTGTTGAATGTGCTCGCGGAATTTTTCATGAAGCCTAGCCACCAGTTGACCATCGCCTGTACCAGCAATACGAATCACTCCATCGACCAACTGAGGGGTTATCCCCTGCTCCTGGCCTAGCAATTTCAGCAATTCGTCCGGGGCTTCTGAGTAAATCGTAATGACATCGCCACCAAGTTCACGACGCAAAACACTGGGAGCATCCAAAGCAACCAGAGAACCATGATTCAAAATAGCAATTCTGTCAGCGCGGTCAGCTTCCTCCAGTAAATGAGTTGTCATAAAGACGGTCATTCCGGTCGAGGCCTGTAAGTTCCGGATCGCATTCCAAACATCACTCCGCGCCGCCGGATCCAACCCCGTGGTAGGTTCGTCCATAATCAGGAGCCGCGGCCGATGGAGTAAACTCTTAGCCAATTCCACTCGCCGCCTGAGCCCGCCGGATAACTCGTCCACCTTATCGTCCAGTCGATCAGCGATGCCCAGTTGTTCGGAAACTTCCGCAATACGACTCCTGACTTGCAGGCGTTCAAGTCCGTACAGCACTGCCTGTACACTGAGATTTTCACGAACGGTTAATTTCCCATCCACACTTGGTGACTGAAACACAACTCCCAAATCAAAACGAACCTGGTCGGCACTCTCCATCACATCCTTGCCAAACACCCTGAGGCTTCCCTGCTGGGGCATGATCAATGTGGAGAGCAAACGAAAGAGTGTGGTTTTGCCACTTCCATTGGGTCCCAGCAAACTAAATAGTTCACCGGCAGCGACATCGAAAGTGATGTGATCAAGTGCCAGTCGGTCGCCATAATGAAATGACAATGCCTGAAAGTCAATCGCCCTTTGGTCCGACATAACGGAATACTCCGACGCCGTAGCCGTCCGCTGGCTCGTGGCATCCCTTAAATTCTAGTGACCCGCATCGTCACCTGGAGAATGATCTTCAACTGCATGCTGATGGCCTGCACCGATAACCGATGCGTCATGCTGAGGGATATCATAGGCCGCTCGATCCGAACGTTCATCGGTATAGTGATTCGTTCGTAATCCCACATCAGGTACAAGCATGACGATTAAAAAGAGACTCATGATTGATGCCGGAATGGTCAGCACCCATTTCCAGGTTCCCACTTCCCACTTCAAGTGCATGAAGAAAGTGATGACCAGAAACGCTTTGACACAAGAGACCGTGAGCATGATCCCCCAGCCACTCAATTCATTCCCATCAAAGACTCCGTTGGAAATCATGATCCCAATGGCTGTTGAAATTGCTGTACAAATCAACAACCCAAAGAATACCTTCCAATAGGTCTTACCATGATCATGATCTTCATGATCGTCGTGGTGTTCAGCAGATACATTGTGGTCGCTCATTTAATTACTTTCAATTAGCAATCAGGGGCAGAAGTTTTGTAGAAAATCTTTCGGGATATCAGAACAGATAAAACAACGGGAACAGGAAGATCCAAACCAGGTCAACAAAGTGCCAGTACAGTCCGGCGTTTTCAATGTAGTTAGAACGCGATTTATCCAACGTCCAAAACATGGGAAAGGCAAACAGGATCAATCCCACGATCACGTGGATGGCATGAAATCCGGTCAACAAAAAGTAGGTTGCCGAGAACATGTTGCCACTTGGAATATGCATTGGCAATATCAGACTGGAACCCCCTTCTCGAAGCTCGGCATTCACTCCCGTCGCATCATGGCCGTGGCTATCTTCTTCTGTATCATGGGCATGTGCAGCAAGCTCGGTAAGGTATCCCTGCCGTGCTTCCAGAATCTTCTTTTCAAAGGCCAGCAAATTCAGAACATCTTTGTCCTCGCCGGCAGCCTCCACCTCGTTAGGAAGCTGAGGGAGGCGGTCAGCGATGTAACTC
>MDTD01080898.1_pt1 | contig 13303 bp, 7 predicted proteins | sample 811221 | NCBI WGS metagenome assembly MDTD01 (sample SAMN05326646, study PRJNA326480) | marine metagenome | isolation source: seawater | place: Pacific Ocean: South West | collected 2011
ATGCAATACCTAAGGCGGATTTAATCATTGTTGATGAGGCGCATCGAGTTTCGCCGAACGGTAAGGGATACAAACGGATTATCGATGACTTCGAGAAGCGAGGAAAGAAAGAGGCTTGTTTCATGGGGCTGACAGCATCTCCGGAGCGTCGCACTGGAGACCAACGGGATCAATTACATTTGGCATTTGATACTATAATTGATTGCGCGGACATCGAAACATTGATTGAGGAAGGCATTCTGGTCCCGCCCACTTATCGTCCACACTTTGTTCATGACCTTGATCTTACCGGGATCGATATTAGTTCTGGTGATTTTCCAGTTTCTAAGCTTGCGCCGGCAATCGTTAAGTCTTCAATGATTGATTATGCGCTTACTATTTACCGAGAGGAGCGGGAAAATATATCGCCAAAGCCAATCTCAGCATGGTTTTGTCCTGATGTAACTGTGGCAGAAGCTACGGTTGAGAGTATCCGGCTATTTGGCATCGAGACAGCTCTCGTGACTGCTCAAACCCCTATTGGTGAACGCATGAAGCTTCTCAAAAGTCATGAAATGGGCGAGATTGAGGCAATGGTTTCGGTTGGGGTATTGGCCGAGGGTTGGGACAACCCACAATGTAATATTATCGTTCATATGCGACCAACATTGTCGAAGGTCCTGTGGGGGCAGTCGGTCGGACGGGGGTTGAGATCGGCGCCTGGTAAAGAAAAATGCGTTGTCATTGACGTTAGCTCAAATTGGAGCACGTTTGGTCCAGTTGAGAAATTGCAGTGGAGTTTGTGGAGCCATCGGCGTTCATATATGCAATATATGAACCGGTTTAATTGGATCGGTCAACAGCAGCATGGTGAAGACAGTGAGGACACCTTCATGCTCTGTGAGAACCAATTGCCAAGCAAATATCGCTGTTCCCATATCTATAAAAAGAATACTTATAGTGATGATACCTGTCCGGTTTGTGGGTCATATGCAGCTATCGACATTCATAAGGAACAAAACCTTGACAGCACGCTAAATGAAATAGGTCTTCACCGATTGTTTTTTGATCGGGTGGCTAAAGTCTATGAGGAAATGGACCTATCGGTTTGGGCCAGCCTTGGGGGCACAGCTTGGAAAACGGCTAACGTAAAGGAGCAAATTTTTCTGTCATTCTGCAAGGCTTTTGGAGAGGTTTCTGGCGAAGCAACTAACTCGGAGTCGCATTTTTGGGACGTCGCATTGGAAGTTGAAGCTAACATTAGAGGCTATTTAGTTGAAAATAAATTGCAGCTTAAAAAGCAAGAAAACTTTGAGTTATCTCTCATTGCTGATGGTATGTTAGCTGGGAAGGAAATTAGAACCCTCCAAGCTCACTATGGTATTTCTCTTTGTGGTGAGGTGTTTCAAACACACTCTGTGGTTGAAAGTGAACGCAAATATCAGAAAGCATTGAAAGTTGCTGAACGTCTTGCAGTGATGGGATGTTCTGCAAAAGATAACCTGCCGTATTTCAATGCCGCTGACCATCTATCGAAAAAATAAAACGTGGATTGCAAGACTGCGGCAGCAAGGTAATCCTTCGTCAAAGAGGGTTTTAAGTCATATCGGCATTCAGTAATCTAACTTTTAAGAGCTTTGTCTGTAGGAAATGTGTCCTCCGAGTTTAGAATCTTGGAATAACTTCTGCTGCTAGAATTTTAGCCTTGTCCGCTTCACCTACCCCAAGTAAGAAAGAGATTTCCTCCATGCCTGACTCCCGCAAATTGTTTATTCCGGTACAGATTTGCTCTTCATTTCCCATAAGACACAATTCACGGTGGCGCTCACTGTTTTTTTCGGATTGATTAATAAAATCTTTCCAGGCGGTTTCTGGAGAAGAACCAAAGTGAACTACCGTATTTACGTACGCGCGTTTTATCGTAGCAGGATCTCGTTTAATTAGCTCGCATTCAGCCATTATGTGAGACCACCCTGTAGATAACTGTTCAATAGGGGTATGTAACCCTGATGCTTGCCAGCCGTCTCCAAATTCTGCAACTCTGGCTGCTGGGCGACCACCGCCGCTCCAACTGGCGATCCAGATTGGCATCCTCGGCTTTTGCACTGGCTTGGGCGTGACGCTGACGTTTTCAAATGACCAGAAATCCCCGCAAAAAGAAGCCACATCATTTTCCCAAAGCTGCCTTATGGCACGAATTCCCTCATCCAGCATTTTGCCTCGTTGTTTGAATGGAATGCCCAGGGCTTCAAACTCCTTTTCATAAGAACCTGTGGCAAAAGCTGTGACTAAACGGCCTTCAGACAACGCATCCAGCATTGCAAATTCTTTTGCAATAACTATGGGGTGGCGCAATGGAACCTGATAAGCGGAAAACCCAATTTGCAGGTGTTTCGTGGCAGCGCATAATACTGCTGCGGCGCTGACGGAATGAAAATTAGGATTATTGTGATAGAAGTGATCGGTGACATAAATGCCATGAAATCCAAGTGCTTCAGTGCTTTTTGCGAAGGTCTGTATTTCAGCGGCTGAAACTGGTTTATCGGTGCCTGAAGTCAAACTGATGCTGAATTTCATTATATTTTCCCAAAAGGATTTATGTTTAATGGCCGCTTTGCGTATTACTTTGGCAAATTAATCGTCCCAATTAAAAAAAGATTATCAAGTTTTTCACTTTCATCCTCCTAAAATTTTGACTCGCTACAGTCATATTTTCATTCCCTCCATCCCAGCAAGAAAAATCTCACCCACAAAACGGGTTTCCCTGTTGCAGCGTTTACTACAAATATGATGTCAGCACGGGTTCAAATAGAATTTATAAAGAAAAAAATTTATCCGTTCTGAACTGGCAATATTACATTTGTAGCTGGTGCCCGGGCATATGTTTCAGTTGTTGCACATTAATTTAAGATAATTTTTGTCTCTTCCGAGGCCTGTATTTGACTCTTATACTGCAGAAAATTGATGAAAAATAATTTTGGTAGGAGAGTATGGTATGCAGCTGAAGGACAAGGGGCTTTTTCGTGAGCAATGCTATGTTAATGGAGAGTGGGTGGATGCTGATAGTGGAGTAACATTTGATGTAAATAATCCTGCCAACAATCAAAGGTTGGGGTCCGTGCCTAAAATGGGTGCAGCTGAAACACGGCGTGCAGTGCAATCTGCAAGCGATGCCTATCCTGCTTGGCGTGCTCTTACAGCAAAAGAGCGAGGTGTAATCTTACGCAAATGGTACGAACTCATGCTCGAACATCAAGAAGATCTCGCCCTGTTGATGACCTCTGAACAAGGAAAACCACTTCCGGAAGCCAGAGGTGAAGTTTTGTATGGAGCGGCCTTTATTGATTGGTTTGCAGAGGAGGGCAAGCGAACGTACGGTGACACAATACCACAACCCAACAATGATTGGCGTATTGTAGTGTCAAAAGAACCAATTGGTGTTTGTGCGGCTATAACGCCCTGGAATTTTCCTAATGCTATGATTGCCCGGAAAGTAGGACCAGCCCTTGCTGCGGGGTGTACTATGGTTGCTCGTCCAGCATCTCAAACCCCGTTTTCTGCTCTGGCCATGGCTGAATTGGGGGCGCGTGCAGGGATTCCAAAAGGCGTGTTTAGCGTTATAACCGGTTCATCTACCGAGATGGGGAAAGAACTGACACACAGTAAAATAGTACGTAAGTTGACTTTCACGGGTTCTACAGAAATTGGCAAACTGCTGATGGAACAGTCAGCGAGTACCATTAAAAAGATTAGTTTGGAACTAGGCGGTAACGCCCCATTCATTGTATTTGATGACGCAGACTTAGATGCCGCTGTTGACGGTGCGATGGCATCGAAGTTCCGTAACACCGGACAAACCTGTGTTTGTGCCAATAGAATTTTGGTCCAGGACGAAGTTTACGATGAGTTTGCTGCAAAATTAACGCAAGCCGTCGGTGGAATGAAAGTTGGAAATGGTGCAGAAGACGGTGTTCATCAGGGACCAATGATCGATATGGCGGCTGTGGAAAAGGTAGAAGAACATGTCCAAGACGCCGTAAATAGGGGTGCTCGAGTAATAACGGGAGGTAAGCGTCATGCACTTGGCGGCACATTTTACGAGCCCACAGTTTTAGCAGATGTTACAACTGAAATGCGTATTGCGCATGAGGAGACTTTCGGACCAGTAGCGCCATTGTTTCGCTTTAAAAATGAGGCTCAGGCGATCGAAATGGCTAACGACACTGAATTTGGTTTAGCAGGCTATTTTTACAGCCGCGACGTTGGTCGCATTTGGCGCGTCTCAGAGGGCTTGGAATTCGGCTTAGTAGGTGTGAATGCTGGCGTCATATCAACTGAGGTTGCACCATTTGGAGGAATGAAGGAGTCCGGTATTGGGCGTGAGGGGTCTTACCAAGGAATAGAAGAATATCTTGAAATAAAATATATTTGTATGGGCGGCATAGAATCACAATGAATGCAACCATAACTAAACGTTTTAGAACCTAAGTTAGAGATCATTGTGGACATGGTTTTATTGTAAAACGCCATCATAAAAATAGATCTCAAATACAAGATCCCTCAGGATAGCTTTTAGTGGAAAGAGTCTAATATCATGAAAGAAACAGCACGCTCTGAATTTGACTATGATTTATTTGTAATAGGCGGTGGTTCTGGGGGCGTGCGCTGTGCCCGATTTTCCGCACAAAAAGGTGCTCGTGTTGGCATTGCCGAAGAGAATTATTGGGGTGGTACTTGTGTAAATGTTGGGTGTGTGCCGAAGAAGTTATTTACTTATGCCTCTCATTTTTCTGAAGATGTAAAAGCTGCAAAAGGTTTTGGCTGGTACGTGGATAAGCCTGGTTTTGATTGGCCGACACTGCGGGAAAATAAAGACAGTGAGATAACACGGCTTAATGGTATTTACGGAAAACTTCTGCAAAATGTCGGCTGTGACACGTTTTTTGATAGGGCTATTGTAGTTAATCCCCACCGGGTTCGCGTTGGAAAGCAGGAGTTCAGTTCTAAGTTTATCGTGATAGCTACCGGTGGATGGCCCTCCGTGCCAAACTTCCCTGGCAATCAGCATGTCGTCACATCAAACGAAATGTTTCATAACGAGTCATTTCCAAAAAATATTGTTATTGTAGGAGGTGGATATATTGCGGTTGAATTCGCTGGTATCATGCATGGTCTCGGTGCTGATGTTATCCAACTTTATCGCGGGCCTATGTTTTTGCGCGGTTTTGATGAAGAGGTGCGGCAGCATTTAGCCTTGGAGATGGTGAAAAAAGGTATTGATCTCCGTTTTAACGAGGAAATTCTCTCTATAGAGAGGCACGGTTCTGGCCTGCACGTCCAAGTAAAATCTGGAGAAAAAATAAAAACACAAATGGTAATGTATTGTACTGGTCGCAAGCCACTCAGTCATGGGATGGGGCTTGAAGAGGTTGGTGTTAAGCTTTCCCAAAGCGGGGCCATTGTGGTTGACGGTGACTTTAGGACCTCTGTTGATTCAATTTTCGCCCTAGGAGATGTGATAGATAGAGTCGCCTTGACGCCTGTGGCGTTAGCCGAGGGCACAGCCTTATCAAAATTACTCTTTGATAACGAACCCGTTTACATGGACTACGATTATATCCCCACAGCGGTCTTCAGTAATCCGAATATTGGCACAGTAGGTTTTACCGAGGGTGAGGCAATAAATAGATTTCAAAAGATTCGCGTCTATACTTCTCGCTTTACTCCAATGAAGCATACGTTGTCCGGGATGGATGAAAAATCATTTATGAAGATCATCGTTGATGATGGCTCAGATAGAGTAGTTGGAGTTCATATGGTTGGCCCGGAAGCAGGCGAAATAATGCAAGGGGTGGGTGTTGCTATGAAAGCTGGTGCCACTAAGGCCCAATTTGACGCCACCATTGGGATCCACCCCACCAGCGCAGAAGAGTTGGTAACGATGCGGGAAGAGAGAGAATAGAGTTTCAGGTGCAGACTAACCCCCTGTAATAGAGAGATGTTAGATGGATCCGCTTACACAAGGGCTAATAGGCGCAAGTGCACCGCAATTACTGACACCTAAATGCCGATCGATTGCTTGGGCAGGGTGTTTTGGCTTCATCGCCGGGCTGGTGCCTGATTTGGATGTTTTGATACGCAGTTCTTCGGATCCCCTTCTGCTTTTGGAATATCACCGCCAATTTTCTCACTCGATTATTTTTATTCCGATTGGCGGACTTCTAGTTGCTGGCATTCTCCATTTTCTTTTTCGAAAAAAAACTCAATTCTCCTTTCCAGAATCTTGGATGTTTTGTACTTTTGGCTTTGGAACTCATGGGCTTTTGGATTCACTTACCTCGTACGGAACAATGTTGTGGTGGCCGTTCAACGACGACCGCATCGCCCTGAATATAGTTTCTGTAGTCGATCCATTATTTACAATCCCGATTTTCTTACTGCTTTGCCTGGGGGTATTCCGTAGTCAAAAAAGATATAGTGCAGCAGCTTTAGTGTGGGCGACGGTTTATTTGGGTGCAGGTTTGATGCAGCGCGAACGTGTGACCAATATCGGTTATTACATTGCTGAAGATCGAGGCCACTCACCAAGTAGACTTCTCGTAAAGCCAAGCTTCGGGAACATATTAGTCTGGAAAGTTATTTATGAGGCAAATGGGCGCTTTTTTGTGGACGCTGTTCGTGCCGGCACAGAAAGTTCTGTTATAAATGGAGAGTCAGTTCGTATTCTTAACTTGGCTCGAGATTTTCCTTGGTTAAATAGGAATTCTCGGCAGGCAAAAGATGTTAAGCGATTTGGGCGTCTTTCAAATGGTTATTTAGCAGCTGATCCGGCAATGCCTGCGCGCATTATCGATATTCGGTACTCTATGATTCCCAATAAAATTGACCCACTTTGGTCAATAGAAATTCAGGAACAACACGACGCAACTATAAAACTCTATTCACATAGGCGAAATTCAATCGAAAAACTTTTACTTTTATGGAATTTGATTACAACCTCGAGTTGAGATCTATTTTTAGTTTTTCTGGCAAGTACGCTGCTTGTCTTAGGATTAATTCACCCCCACTACGTCGCCCAGTGTAGATCCTATTTCTTCGTTCAACACCAAATTGGCATATTTATCGAGATCGGTAGGATCTCGATTGAGTATGACTAGTTGCGCGCCATTCTGTCGGGCGGTGATGGGGAAACTGGCGGCTGGGAATACTTTTAGTGAAGAGCCAACTGCTATCATGAGATCGCAAGCAAGTGTTTCTATTTGAGCTGCGTGCATTTTCTCTTTTGGCATTGGTTGCCCAAAAGAGACGGTTGCTGTTTTGATAATTCCCCCGCAGTCTGGACAATTTGGGGCTAACCCGTCCTTTAAATAAATCTCCCGTATCCACTCTAATTCGTGCCTAATACTACAGTTGAGGCAAGTCGCGTAAGTGGAGTTGCCGTGAAGTTCTATAATATTCTTCTCTGGCACACCGGATTTCTGATGAAGTCCATCGGTATTTTGGGTAATAACTACTGACGCTCTACCTCTCTGTATAAGACTGTTTACAGCCCTATGGCCACGGTTAGGTTCGGCTTTAATCATGTCATCATGCCGGAAGAAACGTTGCTGCCAATACTCGTTGCGGCAATCCGAATTTTCTATGAAGTCTTGAAACATCACTGGTTTGAATTTTTCCCAGATCCCCCCCTTTGAACGAAAGTCTGGGATGCCTGACTCGGTTGAGATGCCCGCACCTGTAAAAAAAACAATCCGTTCACTATTTTTCAACAGTTGTGCAAATCGTGCCATATTTTGTTCAGAATTTTTCATTTTGCTTCTGTTATTGTTTGATATGAATTCCAAAATCACAGAGGTGTTACGTGGCTCGCAGTAGCACTTGTCTCAACAAAAACGATACTGATGTATTACTGGGCCTTGCGCGTTGACTGAACGATTAGGTGGTTGGTAAATCCCATTTTTATAAAACCCTTATTTTCTCAACAACCCTAACAGGGCGCATTTTTTATCTCTGTTAGATATATTCGCATCGGTGATTTGAGCCTTTATAGCGCATTTCACTACGACCGCGTAAGGCCCAGGATTAATAATCAAACTGCTGGGGGGATTTTGCTGGAAATCCTAGCGTGAAAAGCGTAAACATTTCGGCCTTGAATATCACAATATGGTCTGGCCACGTTTAGACTCATTGTATTCTACCGCTAATGAGATTGGAGGACAGCATGGCAAATCTGTGGAAGCCCGACAGCTGGCGCGGTTATCCCATTCGGCAGGTCCCAGATTACCCGAACCAAGATAAACTTTCATTGGTTGAGACCGAATTATCCGCTTTGCCGCCCTTGGTATTTGCCGGAGAAGCGCGGCGTTTGCGTCAACAATTAGCAGATGTGGCTGATGGAAAGGCTTTCCTTTTACAAGGTGGTGATTGTGCGGAAAGTTTTTCAGATTTCAGCGCGAACAGTATTCGTGACAGTTTCAAAGTACTACTTCAAATGGCTGTGGTGCTTACTTTTGGGGCCTCTTGTCCAGTTGTAAAGGTTGGACGCATGGCAGGACAATTTGCCAAGCCTCGGTCAGAACCTGTGGAGATCAAAGGCGATATTGAATTACCGAGTTACCGTGGCGACATAATCAATGGCATCAATTTTGAAGCACCTGACAGGGATCCTGACCCAAATCGTATGATAAGGGCTTATAATCAGTCTGCATCGACCTTAAATCTGCTGCGCGCGTTTGCCCAGGGTGGTTTCGCCGACCTCCATCAGGTGCATAAGTGGAACTTGGACTTTGTTGCCGATAACCCAGCTAGTGATCAATACGAGGCACTTGCTCAACGTATTGATGAGGCCCTAGGGTTCTTAAAGGCCTGTGGCATCACTGGAGATGCTGTGCAACAGATGCGCGAGACTGATTTCTACACCAGCCATGAGGCTTTGCTTCTTTGTTATGAGGAGGCACTAACACGGCAGGATAGTCTGACTGGTGATTGGTTTGATACCTCCGCACATATGGTTTGGATAGGCGATAGGACGCGAGACCCTGAGGAAGCGCATGTTGAATACATGAGGGGCATCCACAACCCTATTGGTATCAAGTGTGGGCCCACTAGTGATCCCGATACCCTTCTATCACTTTTGGATGTTCTCAATCCTACCAATGATGCGGGGCGTATTACCCTAATATCACGTATGGGGCACGAACTCGTAGAGAAGCATTTGCCTACATTAATTCGTGCCGTGCAGCGTGAAGGGGCTAAGGTTGTTTGGTCATCTGATCCGATGCATGGTAATACTATCAAATCCACCAGCGGATATAAGACGCGCCCATTCGATCATATACTCTCCGAAGTGAGGCAAGTATTTGCTATACATCAGGGTGAAGGATCGTATGCAGGCGGTATCCACATTGAAATGACCGGCCAAAACGTTACTGAATGCTTGGGTGGGGCGCAGGCGATAGATGATGATAGTCTTTCTCAACGATACCACACCCAATGCGATCCGCGACTCAATGCTTCACAGGCATTAGAGATGGCCTTTTTGTTGGCTGAAGAGTTGAAGATACTAAGGACCGATTGTAAAAATTAACTTGATATAAGTAATGTTCAATTAAAAAGGTAAAATAATAAAAAAATAGAAATAAAAAATAACAAAATATTTTTATATTATTCAAATATAATTGATATTTCACAGTAACAAATTATTGTTATTTATTTTAATTTTATTATAGTTTCTTATTTTGTAATAAATAATGGTATAGCAAATAGAAGTTGCTTTTTTTCATAATAATTATTGTAAAAATACATCCTTGATCTTTTCGTAAAATATCTTAGCTGGAATAAGGGTTCAGTTACATTTGTTTCTTAGTGCTCGGTTTTCTTTGGGCGTTTAATCAATTTTGCAAGCTATAAAAACGCTATTATGAACTGTGTGTAAAAACTTGATTTTTTGTTCGGACGTAGGATATTCGTGCTCCGCAGATACAGTTGTATTAAAGGTAATGAAGATAATATAATGACCGATCAACTCACCATCGCGTTGGCGCAACTCAATCCAACAGTGGGCGATGTTAAAGGCAATCTGGGGCTTATTCGGGATGCGCTAAGGAGCTCAAAGGGCGCTGACTTGGTATTATTTTCTGAATTGGTGGTATCTGGCTACTCGCCGGAGGACTTGGTTCTAAAACCCTTTTTTCAAGACAAGGTGCAAGAAGCAGTATTTAGCCTTGCTGAGGAAACCGCGGGCGGTGGGCCAGCAATTCTCCTTCCGACGCCATGGCGCATAGATGGCGCTTTGCACAATTCCGTTTTGTTATTGGATGAGGGGGCTGTTAAATCGGTCCGCTCCAAGCATGACCTTCCCAATTACGGTGTGTTTGATGAAAAGCGTGTTTTTAATCCGGGCCCTATGCCGGGCCCCATAAACTTTCGTGGTGTGCGTTTAGGGGTTCCTATTTGCGAGGATATCTGGACGCCAGATGTTGTAGAATGCCTTGAGGAATCTGGCGCTGAAATATTACTGGTTCCAAATGGCTCGCCTTTTGAGAGTGACAAAGCGGATCGTCGCCTTAATCACACTGTTGCACGAGTAAATGAAAGTGGTCTTCCACTTATTTATGTGAATCAGGTCGGTGGTCAGGATGAGCTCGTATTCGACGGGGCAAGTTTCGTACTCAATCATAACACTGAGATGGCGTTGCAACTTCCGTCCTGGCAAGAGGCTGTGGTCTTGACAGAATGGGTCCGTAAGGAGGGCGGTTGGCATTGTATCCCGGGTACGTGTATGGCGCCCGATGGTGGTGTTGCAGCAATTTATCAGGCGATGGTGCTTGGCTTGCGTGATTATGTAAATAAGGCGGGTTTCCCTGGTGTATTAATAGGTCTTTCAGGCGGTGTTGACTCAGCGTTGAGTGCTGCGGTTGCGGTAGACGCGCTAGGCCCTGATAGGGTTCACTGCGTGATGATGCCATCCCCCTTCACTAGCAAGGAAAGTCTAGAAGATGCATCCGAAGCTGCGACATTGCTGGGTATTCGCTATGACACAGTATCGATCGAGCCTGCGATGGCAGCCTTTGATGACATGCTCTCACCAATATTTGCAAACCGTAAAGCGGACGTGACTGAGGAGAATATCCAGGCGCGTAGTCGAGGGCTTTTGCTAATGAGTATTTCGAATAAATTTGGTGACATGTTACTCACAACTGGAAATAAGTCTGAAATGGCAGTTGGCTACTCAACCCTTTACGGCGACATGAGTGGCGGTTATTCGGTGCTGAAAGATGTTTATAAAACAGACGTTTTTAGGGCTTGCCATTGGCGCAATGATAACTTTCGCGATGAGTTTTTAGGACCGAAGGGGCGGGTTATCCCGGAACGGATAATCACCAAGCCGCCGTCAGCAGAATTGAAGCCAGATCAGACTGATCAGGACACGCTGCCACCTTATGACGATTTGGATGACATCTTGGGCTGCCTTATTGAAGGCGAGATGGGAATAGATGAGATTGCTTCGCGCGGGCATGAGCCGGAAACAGTTCAGCGGGTATGGCGTATGCTTGACGGAGCTGAGTACAAGCGACGCCAAGCACCGCCAGGTGTTAAAATAACGAGCCGTGCGTTTGGTCGTGATCGACGTTACCCTATTACTAATTCTTTCCGTAATATTCTTTAGGTACTAGTGCAAAAGCAGGGGGTTGGAATTGTGAATCGACGCGAGAGGCGGAAAGCAAAAAGGAATAACAGCCAGAATAGGCAACCAGTATCGGCTCGAACGGGCATGCCGACAAACGATATTGACGGTTTGATGGCTGAGGCAGCTATGCTGTATCAAGCGGGAGATATAAGTGGAGCGCAGTCATCTTTTGAACTGATATTAACAATGAACCCTGCACATGCGGACGCTCTATTTGGACTGGGTGTATTGGTTGAGCAAGGGGGCGATCTAATTACAGCCAAGAAGCATTATCGTGCTGCCGTCAAATCTACGCCATGCCACGCGCCATCACTAGTCAATTTAGGGAATATACTCCGGTCCGAGCGACAATACTCGGAGGCAATTGAATTACTCGAACGGGCTGTGAACGAAGCGCCAGAGATCCCTCTCGTTCATAATAATTTTGGAATAGCGCTGCATCATAGTGGGCACACCGAGGATGCAATTTCCGTTTTTCAAAAAGCTCTTGAATTGGATCCGCGGTTTGTAGAAGCAAGTTGTAACTTGGGTGCAGTTTTTGCGGATTTGGAGCGCTTTGAAGAGGCCATTGAATGTTTTGAACGGGCGTTGGAGCACTCACCTGATAACAGTGTGGTGTTGGCTAATCTTGGAAATGCATTGAATGGCGTAAATCGAAGTGCGGAAGCCATATCGGCGTTAGAGCGTTCTATAGGATCGGATCCTTCTAATGCTTTTGCCTATGCAAAACTCGCAACACTTAACGAGAGGCTAAACCATCTTGATGAGGCTCGGGAGCAAATAGCGAAAGCGAAAGCTTTAGATCCAAGTAATCCAGAAATACAAGTCATGAACGGAATAATTGCCGGAAGAGATAAAAACTATAAATTGGGGATTAGTGAGATAGAGGCGGGTATTACCGCACTTTATTCACCTAACATTATTTGTCGTGCCCATTTTGAGGCTGGTCACCTATACGACCGGATCAACGACACTGAAAGTGCTTTTAGGCATTTCACGGTTGGGAATAGTTTAATTGAAGAGAAAGCTGTTTGCTTAGGGGTTGACAGAAATGATTATGCCAAAGAAATAAAGGCAAATATTGAACATATAAAAAATAATAAAAATGACTATTTTATAAGTACAAAAAATAAAATAAAAAATGCTCCTGTATTTATAGTCGGTTTCCCAAGATCCGGAACAACACTAATAGAGCAAATACTTGATTCCCATCCGAATATAGATGTATTAGATGAAAAACCTATAGTTGAAAAAACCATTGAATATTTTAAAGAAAGTATTGGTGACTATCCAAAAAGTATATCATTAGTAAGTGATAATAATATAGAACAAATACGCGGGAATTTTTACAATAATATTAACCAGTATATGGAAGTTAAAGAAGAAAATATACTTGCTTATAAAATGCCATTAAATATGGTGCATGCCGGTTTTATTTATAAAATTTTCCCTGATGCAAAATTTATTTTTACTACGCGGCATCCTTGCGATGCTTGCCTAAGCTGTTTTATGCAGCATTTTACGTTAAATAAAGCGATGACGCACTTCACTTCATTGCAATCAACAGCAGAATTCTATGCGTCGGTAGTCGGGTTATGGCAGCGCTATTCGGAACTCCTTCCCTTGCAATGGCAT
>MDTD01200035.1_pt1 | contig 13302 bp, 10 predicted proteins | sample 811221 | NCBI WGS metagenome assembly MDTD01 (sample SAMN05326646, study PRJNA326480) | marine metagenome | isolation source: seawater | place: Pacific Ocean: South West | collected 2011
TAGAGCCGTACAGCTGATATCTGCTTATCGTCAGCGGGGGCATCAGCAGGCCAAGCTTGACCCTCTAGGGCTTGCAGATCGGGCAACCGTTCCCGACTTGACGCTCGGATTCCATGAGCTGAGCGAGGCAGATCTAGATACAACATTTCAGGTCGGCACTGTCTATTTCGGGCGCGCGGAAGCGACATTGGCGCAGATCCGCGCGGATCTGCAAGCAACCTATTGCGGTCAGGTTGGCGCGGAATTCATGCACATTGTCGACACCGAAGAGCGACATTGGATTATGAGTCGCATGGAGGCGGTGCGCAGTGCGCCCGAGTTCAGCCCGCAGCAGCGCCTGAACATATTGCGACAGCTTAATGGTGCGGAGGGTTTAGAGCGCTCGTTGGGTAGTAAATACCCGGGAACAAAGCGTTTTGGTCTGGAGGGGGGTGAGAGCCTCATTCCGATGATGGCTGAGGCGATCCAGCGAATTGGTGGGTATGGCGCCAAAGAAATCTGTATCGGTATGGCCCACCGCGGTCGATTGAATGTGCTGGTCAACATTCTCGGCAAGAATCCCGTCGACTTATTTGACGAATTTGAGGGACGCGCAACCTACATTGGATCGGGTGACGTTAAGTACCATCAGGGTTTTTCTTCCAACATGATGACGCCCGGCGGCGAAGTGCACCTGTCACTATCGTTTAATCCCTCACATCTGGAAATTGTTTCACCGGTGGTGGAAGGATCTGTTCGCGCCCGACAAGACCGTCGCGAGGATCCGCTAGGCAAGTCCGTGGTGCCGATTGTGATTCATGGTGATGCGGCTTTTGCTGGTCAGGGCGTCGTGATGGAAACGTTCCAGATGTCTCAAACACGGGCCTATCGCACGGGCGGTACCCTGCACATAGTGCTGAATAACCAGATTGGCTTCACTACCAGCGAGCGAGCGGACGCGCGTTCCACTGAGTACTGTACCGATATTGCAAAGATGGTTCAGGCCCCCATTTTTCACGTCAATGGTGATGACCCAGAGGCAGCAGTATTTGTTGCGCAGCTAGCGGTGGATTACCGAAATCAGTTCAACAAAGACGTGGTGATTGATCTTATCTGTTATCGGCGCCGTGGCCACAACGAGGCAGATGAGCCCTCGGTCACCCAGCCGGCCATGTACGAAAAGATCAAATCCCACCAGTCCACCAGAGCGCTATACGCGCAGAGCCTGATTGCCGATGGTCTTCTGAGTGATCAAGATGATAGCGATTGGGTAGAACAGTATCGTGAGGCGCTTGAGCGTGATGCGCCTTTAGTCAGTTCGCTTGTATCGGAGCCAAATAAAGCCATGTTCGTCGACTGGTCTCCTTATCTCGGGCATCGCTGGGATGCGGCGGCAGACACCTCTGTACCATTGGGCACCTTGAGGATCTTGTCAGAGCAGGTCAACGCTGTCCCGGAGGGCGAAGCGGCCCATCGCATAGTCAAAAAGCTCATGTCAGATCGACTCAAAATGGGCACCGGTGCGGCGGAGGTGGACTGGGGCTTTGCGGAGACAATGGCTTACGCGTCATTGCTGGACGAGGGCTACCCCGTCAGGCTAACAGGACAAGATGTCGGACGGGGGACGTTCAGTCATCGGCACGCGGTGGTGCACAGTCAGCTAGACGGCAAGGCGTATGTGCCGCTCATGCATCTCAATGAAAATCAGGCGCCCTTCAGGATTTACGATTCTTTGTTGTCAGAGGAAGCTGTACTGGCATTTGAGTACGGATATGCTACTACCTCTCCCACTGGACTCGTGGTGTGGGAAGCGCAGTTTGGTGACTTCGCTAATGGCGCACAGGTTGTGATTGATCAGTTTATCTCCAGTGGTGAGTACAAGTGGAGCCGTCTCTGTGGCTTAACTATGCTCCTCCCCCATGGGTATGAGGGGCAGGGCCCCGAGCACTCGTCCGCGCGGCTTGAGCGGTTTTTACAACTGTGTGCGGAGGACAACATTCAGGTGTGCATTCCGAGTACGCCGGCACAGGTTTTTCACATGTTGCGGCGTCAAGCGATAAGGCCTTTGCGTAAGCCGCTCATCGTTATGACCCCGAAGAGCCTTCTCCGCCATAGGGAGGCCGTCTCGCGGCTCGAGGAATTATCTAGCGGTAGCTTCCAGACGGTCATCGACGAGACAGACGCTATCGATTCGCGGGGCGTGAAACGCGTTGTGATGTGCTCTGGTAAGGTTTTCTATGACCTGAGGTCCGCAAGGCGAGAGCGCGAGATCACCGATATCGCGATCATCCGTATCGAGCAGATGTATCCTTTCCCTAGGTTGGATCTTCAAGAGGTGCTCACGAGGTATTCCAACCTAGAGGACGCGGTCTGGGTACAAGAGGAACCGAAAAATCAGGGATCTTGGTACGCGATGCAGAGCCGCCTTTCTACCGTTGTGCAGCTAGGGAACGTGGACGTGGATTTACGCTACGTAGGTCGCCAGCCGTCGGCGTCAGCCGCAGCAGGTTATCCCGCGCTGCATAAGCGTGAGCAGGAAGCATTCATCGATGAAGCTCTGGGGCCGATGCCCTGTGGCTCCTAAAAAGAGGACGCTGCTATGACAGTTGAAATAAAAGCGCCGACTTTTCCTGAGTCAGTTGCAGATGGTGTGGTTGCCGCCTGGCACAAACAGGCCGGCGAGGCAGTTGCGCGCGATGAACTCCTGGTCGAGATCGAGACTGATAAGGTTGTTATGGAAGTGGTAGCTCCGGAGTCGGGCGTATTGTCAGCGGTGTTAATTGAGGCAGGTGAGACGATTGTAAGTGAGGCTTTATTGGCCACTCTGACACCGGGAGGGGGTTCCGCTGCTACCGCTACTGATGCGCCCGAAGTCGTTGCAGACACGAAGCATGTTTCCGATGAGATGGGCGCTGACACGATTCCTATGGGGCCTGCTGTGCGTGCGCTACTCGACGAGCATGGCCTCTCTCCTGGAGCTATGACCGCAACGGGCAAGGGGGGCCGGCTTTTGAAGGAGGACGTACTTAGCCACCTCAAAAGCATCGAGATTGCGGGCCCGGCAGGTATCTCTGTTGAAACTTCGAAGATGTCGCAACCGACTTATTCCCCGATTTCGTTAGAGGGCCCGACCAGTGAGCGCTTAGAAACTCGAGTGCCTATGACACGGATGCGTGCCCGCATTGCTGAACGTCTGCTTGGCGCGACGCAGCAGACGGCAATGTTGACGACTTTCAATGAGGTCAACATGGCGCCATTGATGATGCTGCGCAAGCAATACCGGGACGAGTTTCAATCTGTACATAATGGCACTCGGCTGGGATTCATGGGTTTTTTCGTCAAGGCGGCTTGTGAGGCCTTGAAGCGGTTCCCGGAGGTGAACGCCTCAATTGACGGTAATGATGTGGTGTATCACGGCTACCAGGATATCGGAGTGGCTGTATCTGTCGACGAGGGCTTAGTTGTGCCTGTTCTGCGTGACGCAGACTTCATGAGCATTGCTGATGTCGAGGCAGCGATCGCGGAATTTGGTGCGAAGGCGAAAGATAAGAAGCTGACCATAGAAGATATGACGGGCGGCACGTTCACCGTTTCCAATGGTGGTGTTTTCGGTTCGTTGCTTTCAACGCCGATTCTCAACCCACCCCAGACGGGCATACTTGGCATGCATTCTATTCAAGAGCGGCCAATCGCCATTAACGGTGAGGTAGTCATAAAGCCCATGATGTATTTGGCGCTCTCATATGATCATCGATTGGTCGACGGAAAAACGGCCGTTCAGTTTCTGGTCGCCATTAAAGGACTGCTCGAGGATCCGGCGCGGATTCTGCTGCAGCTCTAAGGGAGGAATTATCGTGTCAGATTCGTTTGATGTGATTGTGGTTGGTTCAGGGCCCGCGGGCTATGTGTGTGCGATTCGGTGTGCGCAGCTTGGCCTCAAGACGGCCGTAATTGAGCGGAATGTGGCTTCGAATGATCAGCCTCAGCTTGGCGGGACGTGCCTTAACGTAGGGTGCATACCTTCAAAAGCATTGCTGGACAGCTCGCAGCGGTATGCGGAAGCCGCTAGCCACCTGTCCGTCCACGGTATTGGTGTGAGTGGTGTCAGCCTCGATATTGCCGGCATGATGGCTCGAAAAGAAAAGATCGTTTCGCAGCTGACAGGTGGTGTATCAGGGCTGCTAAAGGCAAACGGAATCACCGTCATCAATGGAGCAGCTACGCTCAATGCGGGTCGGCAAGTAGAGGTATCTTCTGCTGGCAGTGGGAGTCAGGCCTACAGGGCAGATCACGTTGTGTTAGCAGCCGGTTCCGAGCCTGCTGCGATCCCGCCCGCGCCAGTTGATGGAGACCGAGTCGTCGATTCAACAGGGGCGTTGTGCTTTGATGCGGTGCCGCAGCGTCTGGGTGTGATTGGAGCGGGTGTGATCGGACTCGAGCTCGGCAGCGTTTGGGCACGCCTCGGGTCCGAGGTGATGATGTTGGAGGCAATGGACCAGTTTTTGCCCAATATGGATGAGCAGATCGCGGTGGAGTCCGCGAAGATCTTCGCAAAGCAGGGTCTCGATATTCGGCTAGGTGCTCGAGTGACAAATGTCCGCGTTAGCGGTGATTACGTCGAGGTGACCTACTCTCAGGGCGATACCACTGAAAAGGCGCGATTTGACCGCTTGATTGTCGCCGTGGGCAGAAGCCCCAGAACAGCGGGATTATTCTCGGCTGACTCGGGCGTAACCGCAGATGAGCGCGGCTTTATTTTTGTGAATGACTATTGCGCAACTGAAGCGCCCGGCGTGTGGGCGGTTGGCGATATTGTTCGCGGACCAATGCTGGCGCATAAGGGATCCGAGGAGGGTGTGATGGTCGCTGAGCGCATTCACGGTAAGTCAGCGCAACTAAACTACGAGGTCATCCCGTCAATTATCTACACTCACCCCGAGGTTGCGGCAGTGGGCAAAACTGAACAGGAACTCAAGGCCGAGGGTGTTAACTATAAGGCTGGTACCTTTCCCTTCGCGGCTATTGGTCGAGCGCTGGCATCTGGAGAGACTGAGGGGATGGTTAAAATCCTGTCTGATGCCGATTCCGATCAAATTTTGGGCGCTCACGTGGTAGGGCCCTCAGCCGCTGACCTGGTACAGCAGATTGTGATTGCGATCGAAATGGCGGCCAGTACGGAAGATTTGCAGTTGATGGTCTTTGGTCACCCGACTATGTCCGAGGCGGTTCACGAGGCTGCACTGGCAGTGGATGGTAGAGCGGTCCATATGGTGAATCGGGCTAAATAATAACAAAGACACAAGCGGAATCGATTACCCGGTCGCCGGTGCTTATGAACCGGGTGCGTATTGAGGGAAAACTATGAACTTGCATGAGTACCAAGGTAAGACGCTATTTGCAGACTACGGGCTTCCCGTCTCAGCGGCGGTTGCGGTTGATTCTGCTGAGGCCGCGGTGAAGGCCGCTACCGACATTGGTGGAGAACGTTGGGTAGTCAAGGCGCAGGTTCATGCGGGGGGCCGGGGCAAGGCAGGCGGGGTTAAACTGGTAGACAGTCCGGAAGCCGCGGGTCAGTTTGCTGAGCAGTGGCTCGGTGAGCATTTGGTGACGTATCAAACTAATGCGTCCGGGCAGCCAGTGTCTCGCATTTTGGTTGAATCGTGCATCGGTATCAGGGACGAGCTGTATTTGGGCGCGGTTGTAGATCGCGCCTCACGACGTATCGTCTTCATGGCCTCTACCGAGGGCGGTGTTGAGATCGAAAAAGTGGCGGAAGAAACGCCCGAAAAGATACTCAAGGCTGAGATTGATCCCCTGCTTGGGGCACAGGCGTTTCAGGGCAGAGATCTGGCCTTCCGCCTGGGCTTGGCGGGTGTGCAGATCAAGCAGTTTGTCACTATTTTTCTGGGCCTGGCAAAGCTCTTTACGGACAAAGATCTTGCACTTATCGAGGTCAATCCATTAGTAATTACGGATGAGGGCAACCTGCACTGCTTAGATGCCAAGGTAGTCGTAGATTCCAACGCCCTGTACCGTCAACCTGAACTTGAGGCGATGCACGACCCCTCTCAGGAAGACGAGCGCGAGGCACACGCCGCGCAGTGGGAACTGAACTACGTGGCGCTGGATGGCAGCATCGGCTGCATGGTCAATGGTGCGGGCCTGGCCATGGGTACTATGGACATCGTCAAGCTGCATGGCGGCATGCCGGCTAATTTTCTTGATGTCGGGGGCGGCGCCACGAAAGAGCGGGTCACCGAGGCGTTCAAGATCATCCTGTCTGACAACAATGTGAGAGCCGTACTGATCAATATATTTGGCGGTATTGTTCGTTGCGACCTCATTGCAGAGGGCGTGATCAGAGCAGTAGAAGGTGTGGGCGTTGCAGTGCCTGTGGTTGTTCGCCTTGAGGGTAATAACGCGGCACTGGGCCGTCAGGCACTCGCTGAGAGTGGATTAAATATTGAGGCAGCAGAGAGTCTCGCGGATGCTGCTCAAAAAGTCGTGGCTGCCGCGGGAGGTGCGGCATGAGTATCTTGGTTAACGCCGGGACTCGCGTGGTTTGTCAGGGATTTACTGGTTCTCAAGGAACCTTCCACTCGCAACAGGCGATTGCCTATGGCACACAGTTGGTGGGTGGCGTAACCCCTGGGAAAGGAGGGCAGACACATCTGGGCCTACCAGTATTCAACACGGTTTCCGAGGCAGTCGCACAAACATCGGCCAATGCATCGGTCATCTACGTGCCGGCGCCGTTTTGCAAGGACTCTATTCTCGAGGCGGCTTACGCCGGGATTGAGCTCATTGTTTGCATTACCGAGGGCGTACCGACCCTCGACATGCTGGATGCCAAGGTGAAATGTGACGAATTGGGCGCGAGGTTGATAGGCCCGAATTGTCCTGGCGTGATTACGCCCGGAGAGTGCAAAATCGGCATCATGCCCGCGGAAATCCATCTGCCCGGCAGGGTTGGTATTGTCTCGCGTTCCGGTACGCTGACTTATGAAGCGGTCAAACAAACGACAGATGTGGGGTATGGGCAGTCCACCTGCGTGGGTATTGGTGGCGACCCCATTCCGGGATCAAACTTCATCGACATCTTGGGACTCTTCCAGGATGACGCCTCCTCAGAAGCCATCGTAATGATTGGCGAGATTGGCGGTACGGCGGAGGAGGAGGCGGCAGAGTTTATCCGCAGCAATGTCTCAAAGCCGGTAGTGTCTTACATTGCCGGCGTGACGGCTCCAAAAGGTAAGCGCATGGGCCATGCAGGCGCTATCATTTCTGGCGGCAAAGGCACTGCCGACGAGAAGTTTGCTGCTTTAGAATCCGCAGGCGTCAGCACAGTGCGATCGCTGGCTGATATCGGTGCCGCACTGCAAGAAGTCACCGGCTGGTAAGCCCGCAGTTGTTATCGATAAAGCCCGCTCACGCTGGTTTTTTTTACCTCTCTCCGCAGGCGATGCCTTGAAAATAGGCGATTCAAGCCCCATCTCCCCACCATACGCAAACTAAGGAACGTTATAATGACGGCTGACGCCACACAAACGATGGGCTTTCAGACTGAAGCAAAACGTCTGCTTCACCTGATGATTCATTCGCTCTACTCAAATCGAGAGATCTTTCTCCGGGAACTGATATCGAACGCCTCGGATGCAATAGATAAGCACCGGTTTGCGGTAATCAATGACTCCGCCATGGGTGGTGCCAACGGTGACTATCGGATTCGCGTCTACCCAGATGAAAAAAACAAAACGATTACTATCGACGACAACGGCATTGGTATGTCGCGTGAGGAGGTTATTGAGAACCTTGGCACGATCGCCAAATCCGGTACGGCGGCTTTCATGGAACAACTGAGTGGCGATCAGAAATCTGACAGCCAGTTGATCGGGCAATTTGGCGTGGGTTTTTATTCCTCGTTTATCGTAGCGGATCGTGTTGAGGTACTGACGCGTAAGGCGGGTGAGACCGGCGCAACGCATTGGGAGTCTGCCGGTGAGGATGACTTCACGGTGAGTGAGGCAGAGCGGGAAAGTGCGGGCAGCACCATTATTTTGCATTTGAAATCCGACGCAGAGGAGTTTGCAGACAGCTGGCGAGTCAGGTCGGTGATCAAGAAGTACTCCGACCATATTTCGGTTCCGGTCATGATGCCTGAGCCGCCAAAGCCGGTCGAAAATGAGGAGTCGGTCGAGGAGAGTGAGGCGGGAGAGACTGAGTGGCAGCCCGTTAACGAAGCAAAGGCACTGTGGACGAGAAGCCGCACCGATATTAATGATGAAGAATATCAGGCATTTTATAAGCACATCTCTCACGATTTCGAGGATGCCCTGACTTGGAGCCATAATGCAGTCGAGGGTAAGTTGGAGTACACCTCCTTGCTGTATTTGCCCAAGCGAGCGCCCTTTGACTTATGGCATCGAGAGGGTGCGAGGGGCCTCAAGCTTTATGTGCAGCGCACGTTCATCATGGACGAAGCGGAGCAATTTCTTCCTATATACCTGCGATTCGTGAGGGGGGTACTGGACTCCAGTGATCTACCCCTGAACGTGTCGCGGGAAATCCTGCAGCAAAATCAGCAGGTGGAATCAATCCGCGGTGCCTTGACCAAACGTGTGCTGGATATGCTGTCAAAAATGGCCAGCAAGCAGCCGGGGGACTACGAAGAGTTCTGGGACACTTTTGGTGCGGTGCTGAAGGAGGGGCCTGCGGAGGATTTTGCCAATCGAGAAAAGATTGCCGGCCTACTCAGGTTCGCTACCACGGATGATGACGAGCCGCTGCAGCGTCGCTCATTGAAGCAATATGTGGAAAGCATGCAGGAAGGTCAGCAATCGATTTACTACGTAGTAGCTGAGAATCACGCTACCGCCAAAAACAGCCCCCATATCGAGGCGCTTCGCCGGCAGGGTGTAGAGGTGCTTTTGTTGTCCGATCGCGTTGATGAGTGGCTGATGAGTCACTTGGGCGAGTATGACGGCAAGCCGCTGCGCGATTGCGCAAAGGGAGAGTGGGGTGATGAGGCCGATAGCGACGACGCTAAGAAGGCGCTCGAAGAAGCTGAAAAAGCAAGCGAATCGTTGATTGAGCGTATGCAAGGCGTTCTTGCCGAGCGCGTGGCCGGCATTCGGCCGACCATTCGTCTGACGACCTCGCCTGCTTGTCTGACCGTAGCTGAGCATGAGATGGGTGCTCAGATGCGCCGGATTATGGAGGCCGCGGGCCAAGAGATGCCCGAGACTAAGCCGACCATGGAGATCAACGTTGAGCACCCATTACTCAAGCGGCTGGATGAGGAAGCTGATGAGGACCGGTTTGCAGACCTTGCGCAAATCTTGCTAGATCAGGCCGTGCTGGCGGAGGGGTCGATGTTAGAGGATCCGGCCTCATATGTTGCACGACTCAATAAGTTGCTCGTGGAGATGAGCGACGCATAAGGTGGTATTGACGTCGTGGCGAGGCAGAGTCGAAGCGTTCGGATCAGCAGGGCGCACTCGGCCGTCTGGGCCAAAGGTGTTTGCGCGTCATGGCGGAGAGCTGTGAGCAGTGGTGCTCAAGCGCTGAGATCGCGCCAGTTGCAGCGCTTCTCTGTAGCCCCTACCGTAGTACCCGCGAGACAGCAGAGGTGCTGGCCGATGTATTTCATCCAAACAGATTAGAGGTGCTCGATACGTTGGCGCCTGGTGCACGCCTTGAGATTTTTAGCGAGTAGCAGTTTGGAATGGACTGGCATATCGTCATAGTGCCCCATCGGCCTTTTGTTTCTCTCGCCATCTCTTGTTGGGCTGACGATACGAGACTTACGCCGCTCGCCCCTGGAGGGTATCCGGCACTCGAGGTATTGAGTCTGCAACGCGGCGGTGTCTCCCCTTTGCACCACTGCCCAGACCCCAGTGCGTTGATGGATGAGGATTGTGTTTAGAGCAGCGGCATCTCGCGCGATAGCAGTATCGGCAGACGGACTGAACTACGCTGGTCTGGAATGGGGTAATCCAGAGGGACATCCGATTATTGCCTTGCACGGCTGGCTGGATAATGCGCTATCGTTCGCTTCACTGGCCCCGTTGCTATGCGACTTTCGCGTTATCGCACTTGATTTGTCTGGTCATGGTCTCAGCGACCATCGCTCTCCTGACGCGACTTACAACATCTGGGATGACGTCCCGCAACTACTGTCGATCTTCGAACGGCTTGATCTGCCCAGGCTCGCCCTCCTGGGTCATAGCCGGGGTGCGGCGATCTCGGTATTACTCGCCGCCGCACTGGGCTCGCGCTGCTCGCATCTAGTGCTTTTAGACGGCATGTTGCCCTACCCGACTGAGGATGTTTCAGCGGCCTCGCAGTTTCTGCAGGCCCAAAAGGATCACGAGGCCCTAAGTAGCTATGAACCCAGAATATTTCGCGATTATGCGGAGTTCGTCGCTGCACGGGTCAGATTAGGATTTTCGGAGGAAAGTGCCCAAATCCTAGCTCCACGCGCTATTCGCCGAGTATCAGATGGATTTGTGCTCAACCATGACCCGCGTTTGAACCATAATTCCGCCATCAAGCTGACGCCGACCATGTGCTCAGCGTTTTACGATGCCGTTACCGCGCCAACACTCGCACTGATTGCCGAGAATGGGCTAAGAGTCAGAGCGGGCTTAGGGGCGGCGCTTGCGACTGTGGCAGAAATCGCCCAGTGCAAAGTAATCCCTGTGCCCGGTTCACATCACACCCATATGGAGGAGGGTGCGACGGCGATTGCTGATCACATGAGGTCGTTTATGGATGCTTAGTTGGTCAGCTCAGAAATTCGGCACGTGACGCGGGGTCTGTTTTGAAGACCCCACCCAGTGACGTCGTGCGAGTGCTGCTGTTACCGTCTTTCACACCGCGGGCTTTCACACAGTAGTGTATTGCTGAGATGGTTACCGCGACGTTATCGGTGCCAAGCAGGGTTTGCATCGCCACCAATACCTGCTGCGTTAATCGCTCTTGCACCTGAGGTCGCTGAGCGAAAAATCTGACGAGGCGATTGATTTTGCTCAGACCGATGACCTTCTCATTGGGGATGTAGGCTACCTTGGCGGATCCGTCGATTGTTACAAAGTGGTGCTCACAGGTACTGGTCAGATCAATATCTTCAACACAGACCATTTCCTCAACATTCATCTTGTTCTCGATCACCGTAATTTTCGGAAACTGCGAGTAGTCCAATCCACTGAAGACCTCATCGACGTACATTTTAGCGATGCGATGGGGTGTTTCTTCGAGGCTGTCGTCACGTAAATCAAGCCCGAGCGCGTTCATGATGTCGCCAAATGCATCACGGATGACCTCGTATCGCTGGTCTCTGTTGAGGCCGTTATTGATCATCGGCGTTTCGAGGCCGCGCTCGAGCAAAGCCCCCCGCACGGCAATCGCCTCATCGGTCAGTGACCCAGGAAGGGGGGTGGCAATGCTGGATGCTGCGCGATTGATTGACATGTTCACTTCTCTCCGAGTTTGTGACGAGTCTTAATTGGTATGTACTGTGGTGGCGTCGGTTCAGATTGCCCGTCCGAGAGACCGATTGGTGCGTGAACGGCGCAAAGCCCCTTTTGGACCCTTGCCAAAGGGGGCATGGCCATCATCTTGATGCCAGCCGGCTTCTCGTTAATTCAATGAATCTCTGCCTTTAGTAGACCGATCATTAAGGTGCGAGTGCCGAAGCATCCTCTGAACAGAGTATCATGAGCTGTCAGAAAAACTAGACAGATTCGTATGGAGACTTTTCGGACAAAACTGGGTCAAGTGGAACGCTTGTTGCTCGATGCCAATGTTTTTTGTGGGCACGGGTACCTATCGCCTCATGACGAGGCAGTGGCGCTGTTGCTGGGCGCCGCGGGTCTGGGCCCTGATCAGGATCAGTCTCTGCTTGGTTTGCCATTCCCTCCCGAGGCCGTTGCGCAGCTCGATAGCTGGGTGAAAGAGAGATGCGTAGGCAGAAAGCCGATAGCCTACATATTGGGAGAGGCTTATCTGGGCGGTTGTAGGTTTCTCTCAGACGAGCGGGCCCTCATCCCACGCTCTCCTATTGCTCACCTGCTTCTAGATGAACTCAGCTCTTGGTGGACCGCAGATCTTCCGCCGGGCACCATTGTCGAAGTCTGCTGTGGTGGCGGGAATCTGGGTATTCTGGCGGCGCAAGTTTTTCCAGAGGCCCAGGTTTGGTTGGCCGATTTGGACGGATCGGCTTTATCACTCGCGCTGGATAACGTGGCCTTACATCGGCTCTCAAGCAGAGTGGGTTGCTACCGCGGGGATCTATTAGGCGCGATCGCGCCGGAGAGCATTGATTTAATTATCGCTAACCCGCCCTACGTTTCGGTTCAAGAAATGGAGGCCTTGCCACCGGAATACGGACATGAGCCTGCGGTGGCTCTGCTGGCTGACGAGGATGGGACGCGACTGGCACGACACCTTATGCAGCAGGCTGCAAAAACGCTTCGCCCTGGTGGATTGATGGTGCTGGAGGTGGGCGAAACCATGTGGGAGATGGAAGCGCGTTTCCCCAAAGTGCCATTTCTCTGGCTCGATTTGCCTCATGGAGGCGATGGCGTTACTGCTATGCGTGCGCAGGAATTACGGGACTGGAGTGCCGCAGGCATCCTATAATTGCAGCCGGAGGCGAGGATGTCTGGCAATACTTTCGGCAAACTATTTACGGTGACGACCTATGGAGAGAGTCATGGGGGCGCGCTGGGCTGCATCATTGATGGGTGCCCCCCTGGACTTGCTTTATCTGCGGCTGATCTACAGCCTGACCTGAATCGCCGCAAGCCTGGGCAATCACGGTACACGACACAGCGCCGTGAGGATGATGAGGTCGAGATTTTGTCGGGGCTTTTCGAAGGCGTGACCACGGGAACGCCGATCGGGATGCTTGTTAGAAATAAAGATCAAAAGTCAAAGGATTACAGTAAAATCAAAGATTTATACCGACCAGCTCATGCAGACTATACCTATGATCGCAAATACGGTCTGCGCGATTACCGTGGAGGTGGTCGTTCTTCTGCGCGCGAGACCACGATGCGTGTAGCGGCCGGTGCGGTGGCAAAAAAGTGGTTAGCGGAGCGGTATGGAGTACAGATTAGAGGGTATCTCAGTGCACTGGGGCCACTTGTAGCGGCGCAGCATGATTGGGAGTTGGTGGAAAAAAACCCGTTTTTCTGCGGTGACGCGAAGCTCGTGCCCCGATTGGAGAGCTATATGCAAGATCTAATCAAGCAAGGTGATTCGGTCGGTGCTCGGATTAATGTGGTGGCAGAGAATGTGTTGCCTGGCTGGGGCGAGCCA
>MDTD01123431.1_pt1 | contig 13301 bp, 13 predicted proteins | sample 811221 | NCBI WGS metagenome assembly MDTD01 (sample SAMN05326646, study PRJNA326480) | marine metagenome | isolation source: seawater | place: Pacific Ocean: South West | collected 2011
AGAAATTTATCCTGGAGAAAGCAAATTAAAAAAACAAATGGAGTATGCAAATAAAATTAAATCTCCCGCTGTTATCCTTTATGGCGAGAATGAAATAAAATCAAGAAAACCTACTTTAAGAAATCTGAGTTCAGGTGAGGAAAAATCAATTGAAATTGAAGAATTAATTAATGAAATCAAAAAAATTGTCTGAAACTATCATTAAAACATTTAAGAAAAATGGTTTTGTTTTATCTGAACCAGATGTTCTTTTAGACTCAGATTATATCATTGAAAGATCAGGAGAAAAATTCAGAAGCTCAATGCTTTCGTTTGAAAGAGAAGATGGAAAGATGATGTGCTTAAGACCAGATTTAACAGTAGCTTCATGTATAAGTTTCTTAAAAAAAAAGTCATCATCAAAAATTTATTATTCTGGGCAAGCTTATAGAAGATCTAATAAAAAAGGGTCTAGCTTTATCAATGAACAACTTGGTATTGAAATTTTTGGATCAAAAAATTTAATTAAAGATGATCTAAAAGTTATAAGTACAATTTTAAGTTCAACAAAAAAGATAAAAAGAAAAAAAATTCTAATAAAAGTTGGAGATGTTAGTTTATTTAAAAGTCTAATAAATGCTTTAGATATGCCCGAAAGATGGAAGCTTAGATTAATAAGACACTTTTGGAGACCAAATTATTTCGAAGAGCTATTGGCAAGATTAGAAAAAAATACTGATATTGATGCAGTTACTTTTGACTCAGACAAAAAAAGATTTAACGAAATGAAAAAATTAGATCAAGACAAAGTAGTTGCTGGAAGATCAATTTCAGAAATTTTAAAAAGATTCGATAAAAAAATTAAAGATCCAAGATCATTTACTGATGGAAAAAAGATTGTAAAAATTATCAAATCTTTTTTAAAAATTAATTGTAAGCTTTCAGAACTTGATGAAAAGCTATTGGATTTTGCAAAAAAAAATAATTTAAAAAAAAATATATTTAAGAATTTTAAATCCATTCTTAATTTAAAGAAACTTAATCAAGATGTAAATTTTATTGCAAATTTTGGTAGAGACGTAGAATATTATACTGGTATTGTTTTTGAAGTATTTTCGGAAAAGAGAGAAATTGCTAGAGGCGGACGTTATGACGACTTACTTAAAAGTTTGGGTGCTAAAAAGAATGTACCGGCCGTTGGTGCGGCAATTAACTTGAAAAATTTATGAAAGATATAATTACTATAGGTCTACCAAGTAAAGGACGTTTAAAAGATAAAGCAATATCTTTTTTTAGTGATAGAAAACTAAAAATTTTACAAAGTGAAAAAGAAAGAAATTATTTTGGAACTATAGAAAATAAATCTGATATTAAAATTATTTTTCTTCATGCTAAAGAAATTATTCAAAGATTAGGAGACGGCACTTTAGACATAGGCGTATCTGGATTAGATCTTTTAAAAGAATCTGACAAAAATTTGCAAGCTAAAATAAATATTCAAAAAAAACTTGATTTTGGCGATGCTAATCTAGTTATTGCAGTCCCAGATGACTGGATAGATGTACAGACAATTGCCGATCTTGAAGAGGTGTCATTTGATATTAGATCTAAAAGAAATGCTAGGTTGAGAGTGGCAACGAAATATCCAAATTTGACTAATGATTTTTTATCTTCTAAAGGGGTCACTCAATATAAATTAATACCAAGTCTTGGGGCCACCGAGACTTATCCTTTTATTGGATCTTCTGAAATTATTACTGATATCACTTCAACCGGTAAAACTTTAGCAGACAATAATTTAAGAGTTTTAAAAGATGGATTAATTTTAAATTCAACCGCATGTTTGTTTTCTGCAAAAAAAAAGGCTGCAAAATTGCAGCCTTTTATTAATTCTTTAAAATAGGTGAAACTACATTCCCATTCCACCCATACCACCCATACCACCCATACCACCGCCCATTGGAGGCATAGCAGGACCAGCATCTTTTTCTTCAGGTTTGTCTGCAATCATAGCTTCAGTTGTTATTAATAGCCCAGCTATTGAAGCAGCATCTTGTAACGCTGATCTCACAACTTTAGTTGGATCTATAATTCCTTTAGCAAACATATCTACGTAGTCTTCATTTTGAGCATCATAACCTTGAGAAGATTTTTTACCTTCTAAAAGTTTACCCACCACTACAGAGCCATCCACACCTGCATTAGCAGTAATCTGTCTGATTGGAGCTTGTAACGCCTTTTTGACTATTTCTACCCCGGCTTTTTGATCATCACCTTTAACTTTAACACCATCTAAATCTTGTGCAGCATAAAGAAGAGCACAACCACCACCGATAACAACTCCTTCTTCAACAGCCGCTCTCGTAGCGTTCAAAGCATCCTCAACTCTATCTTTTCTTTCTTTCACTTCTACTTCAGTAGCACCACCAACTTTTATTACAGCAACCCCGCCGGCAAGTTTAGCTAATCTTTCTTGAAGCTTTTCTTTATCATAGTCAGATGTAGTTTCATTAATTTCAGATCTAATTTGATTACATCTTGCTTCAATATCAGATTTTTTTCCTTCTCCAGCCACGAGAGTACTATTTTCTTTATCTATTTTGACTTTTTTACAAGAACCAAGATCTCCAATTTTAACATTCTCTAATTTAACTCCAAGATCTTCAGAAATTACTTGTCCACCGGTTAAAATAGCGATGTCTTCTAACATTGCTTTTCGTCTATCTCCAAACCCAGGAGCTTTGACAGCAACAACTTTTAAACCTCCCCTTAGTTTATTAACTACTAAAGTTGCTAGAGCTTCACCTTCAACATCTTCAGAAATTATCATTAATGGTCTATTAGCTTGAACAACAGACTCTAATAATGGCACCATAGGTTGCAAGTTCGTTAATTTTTTTTCAACTAAAAGAATTAGAGGACTATCTAGTTCTGTAGTCATTTTTTCTGTATTTGTTACGAAGTACGGAGACAAGTATCCTCTATCAAATTGCATACCTTCTACAACATCGAGTTCTGTCTCAACTCCTTTTGCTTCCTCAACTGTTATTACTCCTTCATTACCAACTTTTTGCATGGCTTTCGAAATCATATCACCAATCGATTTTTCACCATTTGCTGATATTGTTCCTACTTGAGCAACTTCTTCATTAGCTTTAACTTTTTTAGAAGATGTTTTAAGCTTTTCAATTACTTGTTCTACTGCTTTGTCTATCCCTCTTTTAATATCCATTGGGTTCATTCCAGCAGTCACATATTTTAGACCTTCATTAACAATTGCTTGAGTTAAAATTGTTGCAGTTGTTGTGCCGTCCCCGGCGTTATCATTAGTTTTACTTGCTACTTCTTTAACCATTTGAGCACCCATATTTTCAAATTTGTCCTCTAACTCAATTTCTTTTGCAACTGAAACTCCATCTTTTGTAGTCCGTGGAGCCCCATAGGATTTATCCATAACTACATTCCTTCCCTTTGGACCTAGAGTTACTTTAACTGCGTTAGCAAGCGTGTTTACTCCCGTTAGCATTTTAGATCTCGCTTCTGTGTCAAACTTAATTACTTTAGCCATTTATCATTCTCCCTTAGTGTTATTTTTTACTCTTTGAAATTCCCATTATGTCAGACTCTTTCATAATGCTAAATTCCTTACCATCGATTTTTATTTCTGTGCCAGACCACTTACCAAAAATTACAATATCTCCCGTTTTAACATCCATCGGGGTTATTTTCCCATTTTCATTTTTGGCCCCTGGACCAACAGCAACCACCTCGCCTTCTTGAGGTTTTTCTTTGGCTGTATCTGGAATTATAATTCCACCTGCTGTTTTTTCCTCACTATCTAAAACTTTTATAAGTACACGATCGTGTAGAGGTCTAAATTTCATATATTTCTCCTATAATTTCTATGTATGCCTGATATGGTGTGTTTTAATTAATTTTCAAGACCTTAAATCATTTTAAAGCTAATCCAAATAGTGTATTTTTACCCTAATTTACCTATATATATAGAGTACAAGGATTAATAATTTGAAAAAATTAGACCATATAGCTGAAATTGCACTAACCTATGACACATATGTTATCGACTTATGGGGTGTAATGCATAATGGAATTAAGCTTAACAATAAGGCGATTGAAGTAGTTGATAAATTATTTAAAAAAGAAAAAAAATTAGTTTTTTTATCTAATGCTCCTAGGCCAAGCGAAAAAGTGAAAAGTTTTCTTAAAAATATGAATATGAGTGAAAAATTTCTTAAAAGTATTGTTACATCCGGTGAAGCAGCTATGCAAGCAATTAATGAAAATAAATATGGAAAATATTTCTATCATTTAGGGCCATCAAGAGATGAGTCTATATATGTTAAAGTGAAGAAAAATAAAACCTCGCTAGAAAACTGTGATTTTATATTATGTACTGGGTTACATGATGAATATGGAGAAAATTTAAAATTATATAATCAATTATTAAAAAATTCTCTTTCAAAAAAATTGGTATGTACAAATCCAGATTTAATAGTACATAGAGGAGACGTTGCCGAAATATGTGCTGGAAAAATTGCTGAATTATTCGAAAAATTAGGCGGACAAGTAGTTTACTTTGGTAAACCACACAAAGAAATCTATCGAATGTGTTTTAGTGAAAAAGAAAAAGTTTTAGCAATAGGTGATAATTTGCGCACAGATATTAAAGGTGCAAATAATCTTAATATTGACTCAGTTTTTATTACAGATGGAGTGCATAAAAGCGAGTTTAAAAATAATGAAGATTTATTAAATCTTTTTAATAAATACGGTGTTAAGCCAAATTTTTTTCAAAGCGCGCTAACTTGGTAAAATGAAAATTTATAATAATTTTAATTTAAATAAAAAATTCAAAAATTCAGCAATTGCAATTGGTAATTTCGATGGCATTCACTTAGGGCACCAAAAAGTACTGAAACAAGCAAAACAAAAAGCAAAAAAAAACAAAATACCTTTAGGTTTAATATCATTTGAACCAATGCCAGTGATGTTTTTTAATCAAAAGATAAAGAATCATAGAATAAATTCACTTGATCAAAAGAAAAAACAATTAAAAAACTTAAAATTAGATTTTATATTATTAATCAAATTTAATAAAAAATTCTCTTTTATAAGCGCAGAGAATTTTATTAAAAAGATTATTTTTGAAAAATTAAGATCTAGATATGTTTTTGTAAGTAAAAATTTTAAATTTGGTAAAAATAGAAAAGGTAACATTAATACTTTAAAAAAATTTCAAAGTACATATGGGTATAAAACAATAATCACACCCCCGTTTAAACAAACAAATAAAATAATTTCATCAACTCTTATCAGGAAAAAAATCCAGTTAGGAAAAATAACTGAAGCCAATAAACTTTTAAATCGCCCTTGGTCAATTGAGGGTAAAGTTATAAAAGGGTTTAAAAGAGGAAGAAAAATTGGCTTCCCCACATGTAATATAAAGCTCAATGACTATAAAATTCCTAAATTAGGAGTTTATTCTGTAATGGTTAAAATAGGTCAAATTAAAAAAAAAGGGATAGCTAACATTGGGTACAGACCGACATTTAATGGCCAAAATTTATTATTAGAGGTAAATATATTTGGAATTAATAAGAATTTATATAATAAGATAATTAAAGTAAGCTTTATAAGATTTATTAGACCTGAAAAAAGATTTAAAAATTTAGAACAATTAAAAAAACAAATAAAAATTGATATTAATTTAGCTAAAAAAAATGTCCAAAGATAACCTACAGCTCCCCAAAACTAATTTTTCAATGAAAGCTAGTTTACCTATAAAAGAGCCAAAAATCTTAGAAAAATGGGATAAAGAAAAAATTTTTGTAAAATTAAGAAATAATTCTAAAGGTAAGGAAAAATTTATTCTTCATGATGGACCACCGTACGCTAACGGTCACATCCATATGGGTACTGCCCTAAACAAAATTTTAAAAGATATGATTACCCGATTTCACCAAATGACCGGGAAAGACTCTGTTTATGTACCTGGTTGGGATTGTCATGGTTTACCAATAGAATGGAAAATAGAAGAACAATATAAAAAAAAGAAAAAAAATAAAGATGAAGTTCCAATTAAACAATTCAGAGAAGAATGTAGAGAGTTTGCAAAAGACTGGATAAAAGTTCATATTAAAGAATTTAAGCGATTAGGAGTTGTTGGAGATTTTGAAAATTATTACTCTACAATGAGTAATGAAGCTGAGGCACAAATAGTAAGAGAACTTGGTAAGTTTCTAATGGATGGAAGTCTTTATCAAGGTTTTAAGCCAGTGTTGTGGTCAACAGTTGAAAAAACGGCTTTAGCAGATGCTGAGGTTGAATATATGGAGCATACATCAAACACAATTTATGCAGCATTTAAAATTAAAGATACAAAAAAAGATTTTTTAAAAGATGCTAATGTGATTATTTGGACAACAACACCTTGGACAATCCCAGCAAATAAAGCTCTAGCATTCAATAAAAATATTGATTATTCAGTAATTGAAATTGAAAGCTTGGAGCATTTTAAAGAAAAAAAGATTGTTGTAGCAAAAAATTTGATCGAGTCATTAATTAAATCATGTGAAATAAAGAATTATAAAATTCTTAAAACATTTAAAGGAACTGAACTTAGTGGAACAGTTTGTCATCATCCATTTTTAAAATTAAATTTCACTTATGATGTACCGATGCTAGAAGCTAGTTTTGTTGATCTAGAACAAGGTACAGGTATAGTACATTGCGCGCCTAGCCATGGCCCTGATGATTTTAATTTATGTTTGAAAAATAATATTCCATCAAGTTATACAGTCAACAACGCAGGTCTTTACACTAATGAAATACCTTTTTTTGAAAATACTCATATTTTTAAAGCAGATCCATTAGTAATTGAAAAATTGAAAGAACAATCTAAATTACTAAAAAATGGTAAGTTGCACCATAGTTATCCTCATTCGTGGAGATCTAAAGCACCATTAATTTATAGGGCTACTCCACAATGGTTTATATCAATGGAAAAAAACTCACTAAGAAATAAAGCTATCAAAGCTATAAATGAAACAATTTTCTATCCTCAAAAGGGTAAAGAAAGACTATTATCAATGATTGAAGGAAGACCTGACTGGTGTGTCTCAAGACAAAGAGTTTGGGGAGTTCCTTTACCAATTTTTATAAATAAGAAAACCAATGAGCCACTAAGAGATAAAGAAGTGATTGAGAGAATAGCTAAGATTTATGAGAAAGAGGGTTCTGATTGTTGGTTTACTGACGATTCTGGAAAATTTTTAGGAGATAAACATGATCCGAAAGAGTATGACAAACTCAACGATATTGTTGAAGTATGGTTTGATAGCGGTTCTACACACAGTTTTGTTTTAGAAAAAAGAAGTGACTTAAAATGGCCTGCGGATATGTATCTTGAAGGATCAGATCAGCATCGAGGGTGGTTTCATTCATCACTGTTAGAGTCATGTGGGACAAGAGGAAAAGCACCTTTTAAAAGTATTCTTTCCCATGGTTTTGTGGTTGATGGAAAAGGACTTAAAATGTCAAAATCATCAGGTAATGTAATTTCGCCAGAAGAAATTCTAAAGAATTATGGTGCGGATATTCTAAGGGCATGGGTAGCATCTTCAGATTATGCCGAAGATTTGAGGATAGACAATAATATTCTGGCACAACATGCTGAGTCTTATAGAAAGATTAGAAATACCTTTAGATTCATACTAGGAAATATTAAAGATAATTTTGTAGAACAAAATTTTGCAAAATTAGAAATAGATAATCTTAGTGAATTAGACCAATATATTCTGCACAAACTTTTTATATTAGACGGTGCTATAAAAGAGAATCTCAAACATTACAATTTTCATAAACTTTATAAAGAGTTATTAAATTTTTGTTCCTTAGACCTCTCATCTTTTTATTTTGATATAAGAAAAGATGTCTTATATTGCGACAGCATAAATTCAAAAAAAAGAAAGGACTGTGTAATAATATTAAATATAATACTAGAGTGCTTAATAAAATGGTTTGCACCTATTTTTGTATTTACTACTGATGAAATTTACAGTTTGATAAGTAAAGATAAAAAAAATATTCATGAATACGAGTTTCCAAAGATTCCAAGTAAATGGAAAAATCAAAATCTAAGTAATAAATGGAATAGACTCTATGATATTAAACAAGAGGTAAACATTGCAATTGAAGAAAAGAGAACAAATAAAGAAATTGGCTCAAGTTTAGAAGCTGAACTCAAGATAACTTCTAACAAAGAAATTTTTGACTTACTAGATGGAATTGATTTACCCGAGTACTTCATTACATCGAAAGCTGACAAATTTAAAAATGATATTGACAATAAATTAACAATTGAAGTTAAGAAAACAAGCGGAACAAAATGTCCTAGATGTTGGAAAATTTTAAAGACAAAATGCACAAGATGTGAGGAAGCTAACGTAAATTAATAGATGAATATTGCAAAAAGTTTTGAAAAAATAAATTTACTTTCTTTGTTTACTAAGAATAATTTAGTCTCATTTGTTGTTATAATAATAATTTTTTTACTAGATAGAATTTCAAAAAATAAAATAATTAATTCAGAATTAATTGAAAATAATCTTTATGTAAATAATTTTCTTAATTTTGATTTAACATGGAATACTGGAATTGGATTTGGTTTTTTTAGCTCAAACTCTCAAATGATTTATAATTCAATTACCTTTTTTATTGGTATTGTAATTATTGCAATTTTTTTTATGTTATTAAAATCAAAACTAATTGATAAATTATTGTTTGCTTTAATACTAGGAGGGGCTTTAGGAAATTTTTATGATAGAATCACGTATTTTGCTGTGCCTGATTTTATAGATTTTCATTATCAAAATTTTCACTGGTTTACATTTAATATCGCAGATATATTTATTTCATTAGGAATTATTATTTTATTACTAAAAGACTTTTTAATAAAAAATGTTAAATAACAAAAAAATATTAATATTATTTACGAGTATTCTCTTTTTAAACTCTTGTGGTGGTGATGCTGGTAAGGTTTTAAGAAATGAAAAAATTAAAAATACTGATGAATTTTTGGTGAAAAAAAGAGAGCCATTAATTTTGCCACCAGACTATGATAAAATACCTAGTCCTGGTTCTTTAAGAAAGACAGAAGAGAGAAACGAAGTAGAAAATATATTAAAGATACCAGAAGAAAGTAGCAATAAAATTAATAACGAAAGCTCAGTCGAGCAATCTATAATTGATAAAATTAAAAAGTGAAAAACAATAAAATAATATATAGAAATCAAATACAAAAAAAATATTTGAATACAAAAATTGAAAATAGATTAAAAATAAAATTCCCAAAAATTTTTTTAAAATTCTACAAAGATAAAGATATACCAAACAATCCTTTTTATACTCTTAATAAACATTATGATTATAAATTTAACAAAAGCGAGTTACTTAAATTTAGAAAATATAAAAAAGTAATTATAATTGGAATGGGTGGTTCTATACTTGGTGCAAATGCTATCTATTCATTTTTAAAGAAAAAAATAAAAAAAGAATTTTTATTTATAAATAATATTGATGAAACAAAATTAGAATTTATTAAGAAAAAAAAGGATTTAAACAAAACATTATTTATAATTATCTCAAAATCAGGTAATACAATTGAAACTTTATCAAACTTTTTTGCATTAAAGATTGTTAAGAAAAATACAAAAAATATTATAATCATTTCGGAAAAGTCTAATAATTTTTTATATTTATATGCAAAAAAAATGAATATTTATCATATAGAACATAAGAATTATATTGGTGGTAGATTCTCAGTATTTTCTGAAACTGGAATAGTCCCAGCTCTTCTCATGGGTTTAGATATAAAAAAGTTTAAATCAAGTGCATTAAATTGCTTTAAACAAAAAAATAAATTATTTTTAAAAAATAGCTCAATTAATATGTCTAATGTTTTAAATAGTGGAAAAATAAAAAATTTAATTTTCGTTAACTATCTACCCGAATTAAATGAATTTTTTTATTGGTGCCAACAATTAATAGCAGAAAGTTTAGGAAAAAAAAATAAAGGTTTTTTGCCATTTGTGTCAACAGCTCCGAGGGACCATCACAGTTTATTACAACTATATTTAGATGGGCCGTCAGATAAGATTTTTAATATTTTTAGTCTTAGGTCTAAAAAAAAGAAAAATACTATTAATCTTAACGATAGCAATTTTAATTTTTTAAAAGGCAAAGGTTTAAATGAAATAAAAATAGCTCAAAAAAATGCTCTTGTACAATCTTTAAAAAAAAATAAAATACCTTTTAGAGAGATAGAAATTTCTGAAATTAATGAAGGCACACTAGGTGAGTTATTTTCATACTTCATGTTGGAGACTGCAATTATTGGTAAATTATTAAATATAAATCCTTTTGACCAGCCAGCAGTTGAAGAAGTTAAAATTTCTACAAAACAATTATTAACTTAAAAATTTAGCAAATATAATTTTTGATCTACCGTATTCTTTCGTCATCAAAATTTTCAATATTTGTTCTAGTTGATCAAAACTACCTATTTCTCTATGTATAACAATTAAATGGTTAGCTTTATATATTTTTCTTTTCTGAATTAATTGTAAATCACTGAGGATTTTTTTTTCAGCAAATGGAGGGTCTAAAAAAATAATGTCATATTGTTTTGAAATATTTGACTCCAAAAAATTAACAATATTCTTATTTACTACAATTGACTTTTTAATTAATGATAAATCTTTCAAATTTTTTTCTAATGTATTAACAACAATTTTATCTTTTTCGACAAAAGTAGTTTCCTCTGATCCTCTTGATATACACTCAATTCCAAAGGATCCTATTCCTGAATAAAGATCAAGAACTTTAGATTTTGCTAATTTAATATCTATTAGATTAGAATGAGCGATGACATTAAATATGTTTTCTTTTACAGAATCTTTTAAAGGTCTAGTAATCTTTGATTTTACAAAAGAAATTGATTTACCCTTTAAGTCTCCACTTATAATTCTCATCTTTTATTAATTACTCTCCACCCTATATCTTTTCTAAAAAAACCATATTTCCAATTAATTACTTTTAATGTTTTAATAATTTTTTTTCTAATATTACAAAATGTATTTCCAGTGGAAGTAACGTTAAGAACCCGCCCTCCGTTAGAAAATATATTGCCATCTTTCACTTTTGTACCAGCATGGAAAAGGAATGGATTTTTTTTACTATCTATTTTATCCAAATTTTTAATTAATTTATTTTTTTTATATTTATACGGATATCCTTTTGAACATAAAACAATAGTCATACATTTAATTTTTTTCCACTTTATTGAAACATTCTTTAATTTATTTCTCTGGGCGTTTACAAAAATATTTAATATGTCAGTATTTAACCTAGGCATTATTACTTGACACTCTGGATCCCCCATTCTTATATTATACTCAATTAAATAGGGTTCATTATTTTTAATCATTAAACCGGCGTACAAGAAACCTGTGAAAGGATTTCTTTGTTTTTTTAATTCAAGTAAAGTTGGTTTTATTATCTTATTCAAAATTTTTTTTTCTAATTCTTTATTTATTATTGGAGCTGGAGAGTATGATCCCATACCCCCAGTATTTGATCCTTTGTCTTTTTCTTTTACTCGCTTATGATCTTGTGCGGTACCAAAAAATTTAAAATTATTCTTATCTACGACTAAAAAATAACTTGCCTCCTCACCTTCAATAAATTCTTCAAGAATTAATTTTTTTGAAGTTTTGAATTTGCCGAGAAAAATCTCATTAGTTACTTTTAATAATTGTTTTTTGGTTTTACAAATAGTAACCCCCTTACCTGCAGCTAAGCCATCAGCTTTAACAACTAGAGGTAAATTATTTTCTTTTAAAAATTTTTTTACATCTAAAATATTTTTACATAGTTTATATCCAGCAGTTGGGATGTTTCTTTTTTTACAAATTAATTTCATGAAAGCTTTGGAACCTTCTAATTGTGCTGCATATTTTGTTGGGCCAAATGCTTTAATCTTTTTCTTTCTCAAAAAATCAATTATTCCTTTAACTAATGGTTCCTCAGGACCAACAATAACAAAATTAATTTTATGAAATTTTAATGTTTTTAAAAGTCTATTAAAATCAAGATAATTAATGTCAATATTTTCTGCAATTTTTGCTGTGCCAGCATTTCCAGGAATACAAATGATTTTCCTTGATTTAGCTGATTCTTGAATTTTTTTGCATAAAGCGTGTTCTCTTCCTCCACTACCTATCAATGCAATATTCATATAAAGATATATTATATATAATTTATAGATGAACAAAAAAAAAGCTAAACTTAATTACAAACCTAACTCTTTTGATATTATAGAAACAGGTGATTTTGTAATTTGCGCAGTATCAAACAAAGAGATTCCATTAAAAAATTTAAATTATTGGAATGTGGAATTACAAGAAGCTTATTTTTCTGCTAAAGAGGCAAATACGAGACATAAAGAGCTAACTAAAAAGAAATAATTTATTTCCATCTATTATGTGTCCATATCCACTGATAAGGATTATCTTTAATCATTTTTTCTAATATTTTATTAATTTTGTTCGAAGTATTTAGTTTATCACTTAAAGAGGAATGAGGAATTGGATCAAAAACTTTTATTACAAAAGTATCATCTTCTTTTCTTTTAATAAATACAGGCACGAGGTCTAACTTGTATTTTAGTGAAAGTTGTGCTGGCAGAGTAGTTGTTAGCGCAGGTTTTCCAAATAAATTAATTTTTTCCCCTTCACTTAATCTTTGATCAATCATTAATGCAATACTATGTTTTTTATTGATGAAATTTATAGCTTGCTTAACACCTATACGACCTTTTTTAATTTGATTATTACAAACATACTTTCTTCTTAAGTGCTCCATCAACGGGTTAAGAAAAAAGTTATTTAACGGTCTATATATTGTAGCCAATTTTATATTTCTTTTTGTTATCTCCATAGACATTAATTCAAAATTTGCAAAATGCCCTGAAAAAAAAATTACTGGCTTATTGTTATTATAAATCTCATCTAAAATTTCGCTTCCTTCTATTACAATAACTGATTGATTATTTCTTAATTTTTTTAAGAAGATATATTCAATAAAAGTTTTACCATAGTTTTCCCACATTTCTTTTTTGATTTTATTTGTATTGTCTGTTGACATATTTTTTGAGAATATATCTAAATTTTTATCAATAATTCTATTTGATTTTATTAAAGGACCTACAATTCTAAATATTGTAGAAAATAGTTTTCTGCTTA
>MDTD01087124.1_pt1 | contig 13300 bp, 13 predicted proteins | sample 811221 | NCBI WGS metagenome assembly MDTD01 (sample SAMN05326646, study PRJNA326480) | marine metagenome | isolation source: seawater | place: Pacific Ocean: South West | collected 2011
TTTACTGCTACTTATAGACTTTATTTCAAACTTTTTATGAGCGTAATATCTTTTCTATTTTTCGACCTTTTGCTAATTCATCAATAAGTTTTTCCATACGTCTACATTGTTTATATACATAAAATTCATCATCAATATCTTCAACTCGATAGCCACATATAACTCCTGTGATTAAGTGTGCGTTTATGTTTATTTTAGCTTTCTTAAAAAAAGTTCTGAAAGTCACTTTTTCTTCTATTAATATACTTAAATCACGTTCATCGAAACCAGTAAGCCATTTAATTAAAAGATTAAGTTCTTCTTTGGTCCTCCCATTTTTTTCAACTCTTTTTAGGTAAAGTGGATAGATTGATGCAAAGATCATTTTCGCCACTTTTTCTTCTTTGTCTAATGTAACTTTCATTTGATAAAAATATAATTTATAGGTTTATTCAATAGTTATTTTTTTATTAGCTGTGCCGTCATTGAATATTTCAATAATTATTTGATTTTTTTCATTATTTATTTCTTGGCCTAGGAGGTTTACTTTATTAATAACTTCTTTTTTAAATTTATCTTTATTGTTATTAGTGCTCAATGAATTATTAACTAAAATTTTCATTAGACCTACTTCAGTATCACCCTGAGCGTCTGTATCATTAAAAATAACAAAACCATCATCTGTTAAGTCACCATATTCAGTAGCTGTATTAACACTTTCATGGCAAAAAACATCACTTCTAACTATTTCTCCATTAAAATCAGTTTTAAGAACCCATCCATTCCATACATCAGAAGATTCAAAAGGAGGGAGGGTTGCACTGTAATAACCTTCATCTCCAGTTCCTCCAAACATGTAAATACCATCATTATCTAACTTTAATCCGTATAATTCATTTCTTATGTGTTCTAGACTATAACCTCTTGGATTAGCGTAGTGATTAACCCAATTAACATTAGCTTCTTTATCTAAACTAACACACGTATAATCAAATGGTTCACCATCTCCTTCTCGTCCGGTGTGTCCACCATAATATATAGTTTGATTATTACTAATAGAAATATCTGCAGGTATAACTCCAAAAGTGTTTTCTAAATCTCTAGTCCAAATTTCTTGCCCATCTGAGTTAACTTTAGTTAATTTTAAATTTTCATCATAAAGAGCTCCTCCGTAATAAAATTCATTTTCATTGGATTCAACTATTGCAACTGCATACTCTGAATTGTCATTTGTATGTGTCCAAATTTCCTGTCCATTTGTTGGGTCAATTTTCATTAACATGGCTTGACCACCATATACAATAAATATTGTTCCTCCTTCATCCCCGCCAATAAATCCTGAAGCATATATGTAACCATCGCTACCAACAATACCCGTCCTGATACCGTCAAATTCATATTGGTTTCCTGATGAATTATAAATTTGTTCCCACATTATACTCCCATTATTTCCATTAAGTCTGCACATCCATCGTTCTTGCGTAGAACCAAAACCTCCCGAAATTAAGTAATCAACTCTGTTATCGTCATTAATTTCAAAGATTCCAAAACCAACAGTATTTTCAATTGTTTTGGTCCAAATTAGATCTCCATTTTCACCATCTATTTTATGAATTCTTGAAATGTCATCTGGCATAAAAATAACGGCGCAATTACCATCTGAATCCACAAGTCCCCTGTTTACTTTTCCAGCTGGTCCATTTGTATATACATTTTCCCATATAATATTTTCATTATAATATGAATTATCAGGTATAATTTGTCCAAAAAGATAATAGTTGAAAAATATAAGCGATATCAATATAAATTTTTCCATAATTGAGTATTTTTACGATAAAAATAAATGATTTTGAAGGTAAATAAAAAATATAATTGGTGCATCTCTCAAGATACTGTTTTACCTATTTCAAAAGATAAATTATGGGAGATAATTTCAAAACCAAACAATTTAGAACTTTATCATCCTTTTTGTAAAAAAAACCCAATTATAGACTGGCCTGGTTTAAAATCTATTGATCAAGTTCATTATTATAATGACTTAATTTATGAAAGAAACTTTATTAATTGGATAGATAATGTTGGGTATGATTTATTAATAGGTAAAAAAAATGAAATTCAATCTTTTGTTAGTTGGAGAATAAAAGACCTAGGAAATTGTTCAAAATTAACTATTTCTGTATATCCACATATTTTCAATATGAGTATTAGAATGATAAATTTTCTTCCATTTTTTTTATTTGTTAAACCGTCTTTAAAAAAATATTTATACAGTATTAGTTTAGGTTTAAGTTATTACGTTAATAAAAATCAACCTGTAACAAAAAATCAATTTGGTACACATAAATGGTTTTCTAATTAGATTTTATGAAAGCTGCTAATCTAATTTTTCCTCATCAACTTTTTGAAGATAATCCACTATTTAGATTTGATGGTACATTTTTTTTGATTGAAGAATATTTGTATTTCAATCAATATAATTTTCATGTTCAAAAGTTAGTGTTTCACAGATCATCAATGAAGTATTACGAAGATTTTCTAAAAAAGAAAAAGAAAAAAGTTAGTTATGTAAATCAACATGAAACATATTCAGACATAAGAAAATTTATTCCATACTTAAAAACAAAAGGTTTTAATCATATAAATTACATCTTGACAGAAGATAATTATTTAGATAAAAGGATATTAAGTCTCTCTCAAGAGCATAGTATTTCTGCTAATCTCTTAGACTCTCCAATGTTTTTGAATAAAAGATCAGATTTAGACTTTTTTGATAAAAAGAAAAAAAAGTTTTTTCAAACTTCATTTTACATTAATCAAAGAAAAAAGTTTAATGTTTTATTAAATAATGATGGAAAGCCTGTTGGTGAAAAATGGACTTTTGATACTGAAAATCGAAAAAAATATCCAAAAGGTAAGACTCCACCAGTAATTAATAAATTGAAAAGTGATGACTATTATTTAGAAGCAATTAAATATGTGAAGAAATATTATAAAAATAATATTGGCATTTTTTCAGATGAACCATTATATCCATATACTCACAATGATGCAAAACTGTGGTTGATTAAATTTTTATCGGAACGTATGCAGGAGTTTGGTGTTTATGAAGATGCTATAGTTGATTCTGAATCTTATTTAAATCACAGTATTATCTCACCTATGCTTAATAATGGTTTATTAACACCAAGTTATGTTTTAGAAAAAACCTTAAATTTTCAATTAGATATTCCACTTAATTCTCTGGAAGGTTTTTTAAGACAAATAATAGGTTGGAGAGAATTTATAAGAGGAGTGTATTTTGTTAAAGGTTCCTATGAGCGCACATTTAATTTTTTTAATTTTTCTAAAAAAATACCAAGATCGTTTTATGATGCATCAACTGGTATTTATCCTATTGATGATTGTATTAGTAAAGTGAGAAAGACATCATACAATCATCATATTGAAAGATTAATGGTTTTAGGAAACTTTATGCTACTATGTGAATTTCATCCCGATGAGATATATAAGTGGTTTATGGAACACTATATTGATGCATATGATTGGGTTATGGTGCCTAATATTTATGGAATGAGTCAGTTTTCCGATGGAGGTCTTATGTCTACTAAGCCTTATCTTTCAAGCAGTAATTATTTAAAAAAAATGAGTAATTACCCTAAAGGAGATTGGGAAAAAATTTGGGATGGTCTGTATTGGAGATTTATAAATAAAAATCGTAAATTTTTTGAAAATAATATTAGAATGAAGTTTATGATAAATTTGTTAGATAAAATGGATCCTGACAAAAAAAGAATTCATTTTAAAAAAGCAGATACTTTCTTAAAAAATCTAATATAAATACTATCTAATAGTAGATAATCCTCCATCAATTCTTATAGTTTGTCCAGTAATCCATTTAGCCTTATCAGAAAGTAAAAAGGAAATCATATATGCTATGTCGCTAGTTTCACCTATTTTTTTGAGAGGATGTTTATTTTCAATTGCTTCTTTTTTAGAGTCAGAGTTTGTTAATCTTTCAGTCATTTTAGTTTCAACAAGAGACGGTGCAATACAATTTAATCTTACTTTTGGAGCCCACTCTGCTGCTAAACTTCTTGTTAGCGCTTCTACACTTGCTTTACACATTGATATTGATGCATGAAAAGGCATTCCAAAATCGGCTGCAATTGAACTAATTGTAACTATAGATGCATTTTGATTTAAAGCTAGTTGATAATTTTTTAATACGTTTATTAAGCCTAATACATTTACTTCATAGTCTTTTTGAAAGTCTCTTTCTCTGTAATTAGAAAATGGCCTTAAATTAACAGTCCCGGGAAAATACACCAAGCCATCTAGATTTTCTAACTTAGGAAATGTTGAAGGTTCCAATATGTCAAAATCTGTTTCTTTTGATGTTAGATTAATAAAATTATAGTTATTATCTTTTTGTAATGTATTTGAGATATCACTACTAGACCCAATAATTAGTATTTTTTTCATTGTATATTTTGTATAATTATTATTAATCAAAGTTATACAAAATATTTATAATATTAAATTATGTTAAAAATAATTGAGATTAACATTAACAAAATACTTATTGCTGGCAAAGATTTTTTAATAGGGTCATTGACTTTTAAATGCATTAATAAAGCTCCTATCATTAAAATAGCTATTCCTATTGTTGAGTAAAAAGTTAAATTTTCAAACCAAACTCCAATAATTAGTAAAATTGCTAAGGAAACTTTGATGATACCAATAAGAATAAAAAACCAATATGGGAGTCCATAGAATTTAAATTCTTCCTTTAAATTTTTTGAATTTCCTCCCCTAAACGAAGTTTCTTTATTGTATCTGAGTAGCCAAACATTTAAGATTCCAAAGCCAATAATTAAATTAAAAATTTTTAATAAACCTATATCCATTTACCAAAAATAGAATTTTATTTTAAATTCATATAAAACCTATTTATAAAAATACTTATATTCTATTTAGTAATTTTTTATTAACCAGTTATAAATTAATATGTTTTTAAAGTTTTTTTATTTTGTTTTTTTAATATTTAATATAAATTTTATTTTTTCACAATCTCTTTATATTTCACCCGATGGAGAAGATGTTAGTGGAGATGGTTCAATTAATAATCCTTTTCTTACAATTCAAAAAGCAATTGATTTTGGTGCGTCTGAAGTTTTATTATTAGAGGGTGTTTATTCAAACGTTGAAGATATTACAGCATCAAATGTTATTATAAGGCCAAATAACAGTGATAATGTTGTTTTTAATGGAACTATAACAATTAATGAACCAGGAATAGTTAATTCTCAATGGGTTCAACACAGTGGAAATATTTTTAAAACTTATGTAGATGAAGATATTTGGCAATTATTTTCTAATAATCAGGAAATGGTGATGGCTAGATGGCCTAATTCTTCTTTCGAAAATGATATGATTTATAATAATGACACTTGGGCTCATTCAGCTGATGAAGATCCTGACGGAATAGTTAATGATATAACTGATTTGAATAGTTTGTCACTAGAGTCAAAAGAACTTTCAGACTTTAGTAATGATGACATTTCAGGGGCAATAATGATTGCTAATTTTGGTTCTTTTAAAACAAAAAATAAAATAGTTAGTTCTTCAGGTCTTGATATTCCTAACAAAAAGTTTGAATATGAGGCAATAGGAAATGAGTATAGAGATAAGCATCATTATTATTTTTTAGAAGGAAAATTGGCTTTTTTAGATTCGCCGAATGAGTGGTTTTATGACGGACAGTACTTATATATGTGGAGTTTAACTGGGGACGGAAGTGATCTTGAAAATTCAATAATTAGAGCTAAAAATAAAACTTTTGCATATAATATTACAAATAGTTCTAATGTAACTATTCAGGGTATAAAGTTTTTTGCATCAACAGTTACAATTCAAAATAGTTATGCCATAACTATAAGTGATAATATTTTTAGTTATCCAAGCTACTCAAAAAGAATGCTTGGAGATTTATCTTCTCCATTAGTCACCAACATAGATCAGGACTTGAATTCTTCTTTTCTCCCTTCTTCTTCTTCAAGTTCTTCATGTACTTTTTCGGGAAATGTTTTTGAACACACAGAAGGTGAAGCATTAATTATGTCAGGAGATAATCATTTAATTACTAATAATTATTTTCATCACATTGATTGGTCTTGTTCAGAAATCCAAGGAATTGGCCTCAGTATTTACGCCACTGGTTCTAATATTACTTTTAGTCATAACATAATGCATACTACTGGTGCATCTGCAACATTAAACATGGGGGAAAGAGCAATTATTTCTTATAATGATATTTCTAACACAGGTTTAGCTCAAAGTGATGGTGCAATTGTTCAAATAACAAAAAATATAGTTGAGTCATCTGTTACATCTTATAATTGGTTACATGATTCTGAAAAAATGGGTTTTAGATTTGATGCTCCATCTGGCTCAGCTGATATAGCAGGTACAGAGGGTTTAGCTCACCACAATGTGATTTGGAATATTGGTAAAAATGGATTTGGTGGTATTGGAATGATGATAAAGGGAGATAATCATGAAATTTATAACAATACTGTTTTCAATTGTGAGAAAACTGACATTTTAATTCTTGATGAAAATGGTTTAACAAATTTAGACACGTATACAGAAAATAATGCTGCTGATGTTATTTCTAATCATAGAACTAATTATGTTGATAGTGAAGATGAAATTCCAGGATTTACTAATAACAATTATTCACTTTATTCCGATCATACAAATAACTTTACTTCAACAATTGACCCATTATTAACAAATTCTGTCCAGACTATTTCTTATTCACCAAATGAAGTTTTAGAAAATAGATTTTTGTATAATTTTTCTCCCACTAGTCCATTGTTGATTGATCAAGGTAAGATTATAAATACAATTTCAGATCCAATTGAATCTCATCCTAATGTATTTCAAGCTGATATAACTTATGGTTACCAAGGAGATTTTCCTGATATAGGAGCATATGAATCCGCTAGTGAATTATGGATACCAGGAATTGATTTTACTCCACTTACTTATCCTTGGGAATGGCCAATTTTTCAAAATACAATTTTGGGCTGTTTAGATCCATTAGCATGTAATTTTGATGAGATGGCTACAGAGGATGATGGTAATTGTATATTTGCCCAAGTTTATTATAATTGTAGTAATATTTGTTTAAATGACTTTGATGGAGATGGCGTGTGTGATGAATTAGAAATTTTAGGATGTACTGACGATATGGCTTGTAATTTTGATTCTAGTGCTACAGAAAACTTTTCGTGTTTATATCCAATTCAATTTTATGATTGCAATTTAAATTGTTTGAATGATGCAGATGGAGATGGTGTATGTGATGAACTTGAGATTTATGGATGTACAGATTCTGAAGCATACAACTTTGATGTAAATTCCACAGAAAATGATGGTTCGTGTATTGATATATATGAGGGATGTACTGATTCTTTAGCATTTAATTTTGATTCAAATGCTAATACTGATGATGGTTCATGTATTGATATTTATGAGGGTTGTACGGATTCTTTAGCATTTAATTTTGATCCAAACGCTAATACAGATGATGGATCTTGTGTTCCAGTTATTTTCGACTGTATTAATGAACTAGCTTGTAATTTTAACTCTATTGCTAATACTGATGATGGTTCTTGTATTTTTCCATTTGATTTATATGGAGTAGGTTATTTAGATTGTAACGGAAATTGTTTGTTTGACTTTGATATCGATGGTATTTGTGATCAATTTGATAATTGTGTCGAGGTATATAACCCTAATCAGGATGATTTAAACGGTGATGGAATAGGTGATGCCTGTGATGGGGTAGATATTGAAGAAAATAATATTAATAAGGTTATTTTAAAAATAACTGATGTTTTAGGTAGAGATATATATTATTCAAATAAAAATAATTTTCTAATATATATTTTTAATGATGGTACGGTTGAAAAAAAATATTATGGTAATTAAAAATTACTTTTCAGTTATATTTATATTTTCATTTTGAAATAATTTTCTCGAATCTGCAATAAATAATTTCATTGCATTTTTAGACTTTTCGTCAAGTCCTATGAAATTTTTTTTTTCATACTCTTTACAAGGAAGTATTTTGAAAACTTCCTTACCATCAATAATTGGTTTATGAACCCAAGTCAAATAGTAACCTGTTTCTGAAATTTTAGTTTTTTCTTGTTTTTTTGTTAGTAATAGTTCAATCATTGCTCCTCCATCTTTTTTTCTTGCTCTTTGGTTAGAAACATAATTTCCTAAAGAGTACGCAATTACTTTTTCATTTTCTTCACCACAATTTTTTAAAAATTCCATTTTTTGTAATACATGAGGGTGCGCACCTATGATTATATCAGCACCTTCACGAAATAAAAAAGAGGCTATTTTTTTTTGTTTGTTTGAAGGTTGTGATTTGTATTCAGGTCCCCAATGCATTACTACAATAAGTTTATCAAGATTTTGTTGTTTACTTCTTTGAATGTCTTTTCGAATGGAATTGGTATCAATTTGATTTACCACTGTTGGGTATGGTACAGGCATTCCATTAGTTCCATAAGTATAATTTAGTAAACCAACTTTAATATTATTTTTTTCTAAAACAAGTAAATTATTTTTTTTGAATTCACTTGAATCTCTGAAGCTACCAGTATGTTTAATATTCAAAGAATCTAATACATCTAAGGTTCGTAACACACCTTTTTTTCCTCTGTCACAAGTATGATTGTTCGAGGTGACTAAAACATCAATTCCATTATTTTTACATGCAACAGCAAGTTCATCAGGTGATGAGAATTTAGGATACCCTTTAAAAGGGGGACCTGCTAATGTAACTTCAAGATTAGCTATTGCAAAATCTGCCCCCGAAATTAAATGTCTTACCTCTTCAAAAACAGGATTATAATTATATGTTTTTGTTTTTTTGTTATATGCAGACTTTATTTGACCATCATGTCCCATTACATCTCCCATAAAAATCAAACTTAAAGAATCAACTTTTGTAAGGTTTTTTATACTATCTTCTAATAAATTATTTATTGATTTAAATTGAGAGTTTTTAAGTAAAAGACTGTCATTTGAATTTTCTAATTCATTTATTATTGCTTTAAGTCTCATTTTAGAGAGACCTTTTAAATTTATTTCTTGAGCATCTACAAAAAAGAAAGAAAAAATTAAAAGAAAGTAGGAGATTAATAGTTTTTTTTTCATTGATGTATTTATTTATTTAAACTTCATTAATTTAATCATTATATTAGAGACGAGAACAAAAAATTATTTTTTTATCCATTAAAATGCCCAGAAAGTATTTATCTAAGTCTACATTTATCACGGGATTACAATGTCCTAAAGCTTTATATTTAAAAAAATATAAACCTGAATTGGCCGATGAGATTACTTTATCCAAGCAAAATATTTTTGATGTAGGATCACAAGTTGGAGTATTAGCTCAAAAATTATTTCCAGGAGGTGTTGACGCCAGTCCAGAACATTATAGTAAATTACCTGAGTCAATTAATTATACTAATAAATTAATTAACGATGGATGTGAAATAATTTATGAAGCTGGTTTTGAATTTGACTATGTGAGGTGTTTTGTTGACGTGCTAGTAAAAAAAGATGGAAAATGGCACATATACGAAGTAAAAAGTTCAACAACTATCTCAGACACTTATATTAAAGATGCATCTCTGCAATACTATGTTTTAAAAAATTGTGGATTAGATATTGATAATGTTTCAATTGTTCATCTTAACAATAAGTATGTTAAAGAAGGTAATATAGATATTTTCAAATTATTTAAAATTGTACCTGTTTTAGAAAAAATTCAAACAAACATAGATTTTGTTCCAATCAAATTACAAGAATTACACAAAGTTTTATCTAATGAAGAAACTCCTAAAATTGAAATAGGGAATCATTGTAATAAACCATATGAGTGTGACTTTAAAGGACATTGTTGGAATAAGGTTCCTAAATACAGTGTTTTAAATATATCAAGACTAAAAGCAGATACTAAATGGGACCTATATAACTCTGGTTACATAAATATCACAGATGTACCTTTAGATATAAAAATGTCAGCAAATCAAAGGATTCAAGTTGATTGTGAAATAAATCAAAGTACTTTATTAAACAAGAAAAAAATAAAGGATTTTATTGATAATTTATCTGATGATATTTTTCACTTAGATTTTGAGACAGTAGGTCTAGCAATTCCTGTTAATGATGGATTAAAACCTTATCAACAAATTCCTTTTCAATATTCACTACATCATGAAAAAAATGGTAAAATAATTGAACATTATGAGTTTTTAGCTGAACCAAATAAAGATTTTAGAGAAGACTTCATTAAATCTTTAATTAAAAATTTAATGCATGATGGAGACATTTTAGTTTATAATATTGGATTTGAAAGAGGAAAATTAAATGATTTAATTAAATTTTTTCTAAAATATGAGCATGAACTACAAAGTATAATTGAAAGAATGAAAGATCTAATGATTCCCTTTAAAGAAAAGTGGTTTTATTTACCAGAGATGCAAGGAAGTTATTCTATAAAAAAAGTTCTACCTGCATTAGTACCCGAATTAACTTATGAAAAATTAGCAATTAATAAGGGTGATGTAGCGAGTTTAGAATTTTTAAATCTTGATAAAAAACCTTTAGAGTTACAGAAAAAGATTAGAGTTGATTTACTTGAATATTGTAAATTAGATACATTTGCAATGTATAAAATTTTAGAAGTTTTAAGAAAAAAAGTTTAGAATGGATTTTTCTCAGATGTTATTTATTTTTCTTTGTTTTATTTTAATTTGGTTAGTTATAAAATTTGTAACTAAATTTTTGTATAAAATTCTTCTATTAATTTTTATTATTCTAATTCTTATATACTCTTTTTTTAATTTCACTGAAAATAATATTTTTGACACAATGCAAGAATTATATTGTGAAGAAGAAAGTAAGGTAGATAATTTAAAATGTACTTGTTTTGTAAACAATATTATTAGTGATTTTAAAATAAGAAATAATGATTTAAGTAATAAAGAATTAGAAGAACTAAAAAATAATACTTCAAAATCATTCCATGAGTTTATTAAGTCATATAACTCCACAAAACATGTCATTCATAGTTGTTTTGAAGAAAATGGTCAATCAGGTGGGATGATTGAAGAAATTAAAAATGATATTATAAAAAAAACAAGAAATCCTTTAAAATTATTTAATAATAAATAATGAAACATAATTATAAAATTCAAGACTTCAAATTTCAACACGTAATTAAAACTAGATATAGAGATCTTGATTCATTTAATCATGTAAATAATGCAACATTTTTAAGTTATTTTGAGGATGCAAGAATATTGTTTTTTAACAGATGGAATGTAAATAAAAATGACAGGTCTCTAATTGTAGCATCAATCAATATTGATTATATAAAGCAAGTTAAACATCCATCAGATTTAATTATATGTCAAAAAATAAGTAGAATTGGCACTAAAAGTTTTGATAATTATTCAGTCATATTTTGTAATGATGAATTAGTTTGTGTTTCTAAAACAACAATTGTATGCTACAATTTTGTTTTAAATAAATCAGTACAAGTTTATGATGAAATAAAACAGGATTTAAATTTGTAATTTTTAGTTAATTAATCTAACATTTACAGCATTCATACCTTTTTTCCCCTCAGTTAATTCATATTCTACAGTATCTCCTTCGCTAATTTTGTGAATGACTCCTGAAATATGTACAAAATGTGATTCTTCAGTTTTTTCCTCAATTATAAATCCGAATCCTTTTGTCTCATTAAAAAATTTTACTGTTCCTTTTTTCATTAAAAATCTATTATGATGTGAATTTAATTATATTTCGTGTTTGTATTAACTTTTTTTTCATATTTTTTTTGTTCCACTATATATATCAAATTTTAAAAGATGGCATTCTAATTTTCCATTATATAGTTTATATTTTTTTGATGGTTTTAGTCCAATTAATTTGGCTCTATCCTTATCTGAAGTAATAATCCAAACAGAAGAATCTAAATAATATTTTTTAAGAATATTACCTATGTCACTATAGAAATTATCGTTTTTGATTTCAAGTCTTTCTCCATATGGTGGGTTAAAAATCAAATGACATTTTTCATGTATTTTTTTTTGTTTAAAAAAATCAAATCTTTTTAAACTTATACTATTACTTAAATTTACTTCATTAATATTTTTTCTTGAAGCTGAAATAGCTCCAAAATGAATATCGCTACCTGATATTATGTTTAAGTCCTTTACTTCTTTTTTTTCAATTTCTTCTATTATTTTTAAATAAGTTTTTTCATTATATTCTGGCCACTTCATGAATCCAAAATTTTTTCTTTTTTTGTTAGGTGCTTGATTTTTTGCAATCAACCCAGCTTCTATTATTATTGTTCCAGAGCCGCACATAGGGTCTTTTAAAGTTGAATTTTTATTCCAACCACTTAGTAACAAAATACCCGCAGCTAACACCTCATTAATTGGAGCTTTTCCTTTTTGAATTCTGTAACCTCTTTTATGAAGTGATTCTCCAGATGAGTCTAAAGAAATTTGACAATTATTATTTTTTAAATGAACATTAATAACAATAGTAGGAGTGAGTTTGTTTATTGATGGTCTTCTACCATATTTTTCACTAAATTGATCTACAATAGAGTCTTTTATTTTTTGAGATACAAATTGATTATGATTAAATGATTTTGAGTTACTAATAGTTGAATTTATGATGAAGGTGTCATTTAGTTTTATGTGATTTTCCCAGTTAATTTCTTTTGACTTGTTATATAATTCATTTTCGTTATTGGCTTTAAAAAAATAAATTGGTTTTAATATTCTTAGAGCGGTTCTCAAACAAATATTACTTTTATAAAGTAGTTCTTCATTTCCATAGAATTCAACTGCTCTTGTTTGTTTTGTTATTTTTTTTGCACCTAATTCTTCTAATTCTTTAATTAAAACATCCTCTAAACCATGCATGGTTTTGGCAATCATTAAAAAATCCGATTTTCTTGAATTCATTATAATTTCTTTATATTAAAAATAAGTTTTTTAATTTTGAAAATCATCTTATACTATTTTAATGAAAATTAATGCTCATTCCCACTTACTTCCAGAGCCAAATCAAATTCCTGAATTTTTAAAGAAAAAAAAATTATTTACAATAGATTCAGACAAAAAATTTATGAGGCAAGGAGATTGGAGTAGACCGATTACTCATCCAAGTTTTTTTATTAACGAAAAATTAAAATGGATGAAAA
>MDTD01045816.1_pt1 | contig 13298 bp, 16 predicted proteins | sample 811221 | NCBI WGS metagenome assembly MDTD01 (sample SAMN05326646, study PRJNA326480) | marine metagenome | isolation source: seawater | place: Pacific Ocean: South West | collected 2011
ACTTATTAATTCTTTATTTATGCCGTATTTTATTTAACATTCTTGCATAACCTAACCAAAGGAACGTCGTTATGTGTGGTTTTTTAGTTGTTGAAAACAGTCAGGTAGAAACCTCTTCAAAAAAGAATATCAAAGAAATTTCCAAAATATTAAACCATCGAGGACCTGATGCTTATAGAAGTACTGATACTAATTTGGAAGTCTCTATGTTTTTTAGCCGTTTAGCAGTTGTAGACCTAAACCCTAGTGGAAACCAGCCCTTTAAAGATCACACAAAACTCCTCCACCTTGTTTGTAATGGTGAAATTTATAACGAACCCACCTTAAGATCCGTCACTCAATATCCATACACCTCAAAATCTGACTGCGAAATAATTCTTCCTCTTTACAGGGAGCATGGTTTAAAAGAAATGATTTCTATGATCGATGGGGAATTTGCTTTCGTCCTTTATGATCAGGAAAAAAAGAAGTTGATGGCCGCCAGAGACCCTATTGGAATTAGACCACTTTTTTATGGTTTTTTAAAAGATGGAAAGATGGCCTTCGCCTCTGAAGCAAAAGCACTTTTAGATATTTGCTCGAAAGTATCGCCTTTTCCTCCAGGTCATTATTTCGATGGATCTGATTTTAAAAGGTATTGGGAAGGAACATCCCCTAAAAGATTTCATGGGCCTTGCCTAGACAAAACACTCTCTTCTATTAACTCCCTTTTAACTAAAGCCGTTGAAAAAAGGCTCCGCTCTGATGCTCCCCTAGGCTTCCTTTTGAGTGGTGGGTTAGATTCAAGCCTTGTTTGTGCCATTGCCTCCAGGCTTCAAAAAACTCCTATCCGTACCTTTGCCATTGGTATGGAAAGTGATGCGATAGACTTAAAATATGCCAAGGAAGTTTCTGACTTTTTGGGGGCCGATCATACGGAAGTTGTTATATCAAAGCAGGACGCTTTGAATGCCTTAAAGAGCGTTATTTACCACCTTGAAACCTGGGACATCACAACCATTAGGGCATCTATTGGTATGTATCTTGTTTGTAAATACATTCGAGAGAAGACAAACATTAAAGTCCTTCTTACAGGAGAGGTAAGTGATGAGCTTTTTGGCTATAAATACACTGATTTTGCTCCCTCGGAAGAAGAGTTTCAAAAGGAGGCAAAAAAGAGAATTGATGAAATTTATATGTATGACGTTTTAAGGGCAGACCGCTGCTTAAGTGCCCATTCAATCGAAGCAAGAGTTCCCTTTGGAGATAAAGAATTTGTCGAATATGTCATGGCCATTAGACCTCAACTAAAAATGAATACAACAGGAGTTGGGAAACACCTTCTGAGAAAGGCCTTTGAAAAAGGCGGCTACCTTCCAAAAAGTATTCTTTATAGAGAAAAAGCTGCCTTTAGCGATGCTGTTGGACATAGCCTGGTTGACTTTTTAAAACTGCACGCAGAGGGCCTCTACACAGACCAAGATGTTCAAATGGCCAAAGAAGAATTTAGCTATTGTCCTCCCTTCACGAAAGAATCATTACTTTACCGAAACCATTTTGAAGAATTCTATGAAGGAAAGGCCTCTCTCATTAAAGACTTCTGGATGCCCAACAACTCTTGGAGCAATTGTAACGTCACTGACCCAAGCGCCAGGGCCCTACCAAACTATGGTGCCAGCGGACACTAGAGGAAAAGTTTTGTCAGGAGACTCCTTTTTCTTTACTCTTAAAACTTAAAGAAAAAGGAGGACTCTTGACCTTTTTAACTCGTACTTTAATGCGCTTTGTAGGTGCCGCAGGACTTTTCTTCTTTACCTTTTCCATCAGCTTAAAAGCTCAAGAAGAGACCACTTTAACGGAAACAAAACCAATTCGGGTGTCTCTTTCTTCTTTTTATAAAAATAAAAGCGTTTTTCGAGGAGCTGAAACTTGGCCTGAGCCGAGCTATTTTGTGGGACCAAGCCTTATCTTTTTTGATAAATGGCTTCTTAGGGGACCAGGTCTTTTTTACAGCCACTTTCCAAGAACCTCTTCCTTTCTCTTGACTGCTGGCGTTTCGTACTTTGATGATGGGGAACCCTGGCCTGATACTAGTGACCACAAAGAAGATTATAGAAATCAGCGAAAAAGCACAGTAGAAGCCTCTACTAAATTCCGCTATAAATTTGGCTTTAGAAATTCATTTTATCTTGGTTTTTCAATCTATAAAGAGATTAAATACCATTATGGACATTTCAGTGAATTGGAAGCGGGTCTCCCCCTTCTCCCCTACACTGGGCTCCACCTAAAAATGGGGATCGGTGACAAACAGGCCAACCAATATATCTACGGGCCTTCAGGGGTTTCCGGTGAAGCTTATAGGAGTGCTTCTGTTTCAATAGTTATTCCTCACCTCCCTTGGAATGGAATCATTAGAGCAGAAGTTAATAGGTCGTGGATTGTTCAGGACAGAAATAGAGCAGCAGAGTACGTTAATGGTAAAAATATTAACGATGGGGCTTCAATGATGCTTGTTTGGAACCTAATTTAGTCGACCAAGCAGACTAACCCAACTAATGCTATAATAAATTTTTTAGTTTTGACTTAATAGAGGAATCACCATGTCTCTTTGGAAGACCTTGAGTACTTGCCCACTCTTTTATGATATTCATCAAGAAGAAATGGAAAAACACTTCATGCACTGCCGGGTCAGCGAGTACCACAAAGGGGAAACTATTTATGGAGAAGCCGATAATATTAATTACCTTTTTACAGTCCTAGAAGGGAAAATAACGATCACAAGAGATACACCAGAAGGTTTAAAAGATATCCAAGTTCTAGGAAAAGGTGGGTTTTACGGAGAACATTTTCTCTTCTCAGAAATGGAAAAAACAGAGATGTTAACTGTCCAGGAAAATACAAAGGTCCTGGAAGTTCCCTATAAGGTTCTTCAGGAAGTCTTTGAAAAGGACCCAGTTATCTACGGCATTTTTATTACAAACTTAAATTACCTCGTCTTAAAAAAGTTTGAAATTGCTCAAAATATTGTTTTTAGAATTATGGGCGAGCCTAAAAATACAATAAGGGTTCCCCTTTACGACGATACAACCATTCGAAAAGCCTATTCCAAAAATGAAAGAGACAAATTTTTAAAGAATAAACCTATAGAAGACTAACAACACCTCTTTAAAGGTAAAGGTATGTTTGAAACTCCTGATCCATAAGCTCCCCAATAACATTTTTCTCGGCAAGGTGATGGGCGTAGTGCATATGGAGGCAACGGACTCTTGAAAAGTCTCGAACTCCGCCAATGCCAGTGCTCCTGAGGCTTTCCAAGTAAGGGACATTACTCAATGAGTTTTTTTCATCCTCGGTTAGTTTTGTCCACCTCAACTCTTGGTATCGCAAATGATCCTTCTTAAGCTGCTCTTTTAAATTCGGATCCTCAGGAATTAATTTATTTTCAAGGTGCTTAATCCAAGCCGTCTGTTCAATTTTCGCGATGGCCTTATGCAGCCTAGGGCAGGTTAACCAAAAAAGTGATGGAAAGGGCTTCCCCTCAACAAGAGGATGGACCTCAATCACCTGAGGCTCGCCTTTTGCTTTCCCATAACAAACCACTCGCTTGGCCCCTCTAGGAGCGCGACCGAGTTGACGTTTAACTGTTTGATAATCCTGTTCACTTAGCATAGCGCCTCTCTTATCAAAGGCCTCGCCCTTTTTCAAACCTCAATAAAAACGCGCCACACAAAAAAGCACATCTCTTGCCGACTAAACCTCTTTTTAAAAGACTTTTACAATAAACGAATGAAATTCTTTCCAAGCTTATTAATGGCCCTTGCTCCGATCATCTTCGTCATTTTTTCCGAAGCAAAAGTTCCAGTTCAAGCTTCGATCACAAAAAAAGAATGCATAGCGCAAAAAAAAGAGTTTCAAGTCATTACTAAAAAGCTCGAAAGGCTTAAAAAGCTAAAAAAAGAAAACGAATCCCTTTTTTATAAATATAAAAGTGATTTCAAGGCAAAACTTAAGATTTCCTCAAACCTTGAGGTTATCCAAGTAAGGTCAAAAACTCTTAATTTGAGAAAAAAATCTTTAAAAGAAAAGCTGCATCGAAAAAGTTGCAAAGGTCCTACCTCATGAATCAAAAACAATCAAAGAAAAGCCTTTCCAGTTTTCTTATTAATCCGACTTTTCAGTTAAAGATCGCCTCATTTTCTCTTCTGCCAGGGATTATAATGGTGACAATCTATGGCCTTTTGATAGATGGACAAATGAAAGAAAATTACGAAATCCTAGTCACTTCTTCTCCTATGGATGATGCCGTTAAAAGTCATCTCTGGCTTGAACTCGATCAATTTAGGATTCAGTTTGTTGCTTTTAGCCTCCTTTTTCTTATCCTTATCTTCTTTTTTGGAATCTTCCTTTCTCACCGAGTTGCTGGGCCTATTTGCAAAATGAAAAATGCAATGGAAAAGGTCAGAAAAGGTGATAAAGAAGTCCGACTTTTATTTAAAGAAAGCGAAGAGTTTAGCGAGATGGCAACCTCTTTTAACAATATGATGGACTCAATTGACATTAAGGAAAGTAAAATAAAGCGGAACACTGATACCAACGCTTAAACTCGTCACATTGAGCTCCTTTGGCAAATTATTCACTCTCTCTAAGGTTCCTGACTTATACTTATCATTATTTAAATTGGCCTCAAACCAAGCTTTTTCCTTTGTAACCGCCATTTCTCTTTTATAATTATAACGTGCCAAAGACACATTTAACGCTACCCTTTTAAGAAGATTAAAAGATAGCCCCATTTCATATCCAGATCCCGCAAACACAGTGTCTTCTGTGTAAGACTTATTGGCCAATTCATCGCTTGATGAAACTGTTAAGTCATCTTTATAAAATTGATATTTAACAGAAGCATCATAAGAAACAGAGGATAATTTCATTCTATTAAGGATATGAAAAGCACCGTGAAGGCGAAGGTTTCCGTTTCTTAAAAACAGTCCAAAAAGAGCACTAAGGGTATCCCTAGAACCTGTATGACCCGACTTCTTTTTAAAATTGGTGTTTGAGTTAGATCCACCTACATTCAGTGGTAAAAAAGAGTATTCAAGACCGCCAAAGTAGGATCGATAGCTATAAAGAGAGCGTAACTTGGCCCCAACTCCAATAATCGCGCCAGCAGCATCAACACTTCCCACTTCGCTCACTAAAGAAGGTTCCAAAGAGTACCGGTGAGTTTTAAAGGGTGCCATAAACCACTTACTCTCACTATTTTCTACCTCTTTTTCTTCTTTTAAAGTTTGGGTAAAACCAAAGCTTGAAAAGAAAAAGGCCATCAAAAAGATACAAATAAATAAGGTGTTTCCTCCTTTAATCCTCATTAGCTCCTCCCTTTTTATCATTTTCCGAACCATTTTCACCAAATGGATTCTCCATCCCGATAGCTGTGGCTAAAGCCATTTTTCCTTCCAAGTGGTTTAAAATAGCTTCCTTATAATCCTTAAGGGAAGAGGTCTTTCGATTTAGGGCCTCTCTCATTTGTGACACTTTGACCCTCCCCTTGCGGAAGGCCTTAAAAGCTTCATCTAACAACAGAGAAGAGTTATCAATCGCTTCCTTAAAGCCCTCAATAGCATCTTCATGGGCGATAATATCGTTATATTTCCCAATAACTTCTCCTTGGGCCTTCATCCTTGCCATTTTAACTTGATTTTCTGCACTTTTGACCTCTAGTTCAGCGCTTTGAACACCGAACCTATTAAAAAATCCCTTTTCACCAACTAGAGGTACTGTAAGGTTTAGAGCAACACGAAGATCAAAATTGCTAGGTGAGCTGGAACCAATAAATTGAGAAACAGTTCCAGCTCCATCCGTCCCATAACCATGACCATAACGCAACCCACTCAAGCTAACCTTAGGGAAAGGCATCAGCTCCTTCCAAGTTGTTCTCAGATTAAGTTTAGAGTGGTTTAAATTGATCTTGGCTTCAGTGAGGGAAGGTGCCACCTCTATCCATTTTAAAAGTTCCTTCAGGGTTACTTTAAGAGGTCTGTATTCAACTTTTGAGGCCAATTTATAGTCCTGTTGAAGCGGTTGCCCCAACAAGAAGTTAAAAAGAAAAAGCTTTCTGTAATAAAGCCTTCTAGCGTCCTTCTTTTTTCTCTTAGCTTCTATGAATTCACTTTTTGCAAAAAGGTACTCGAGTCCCCCCGCTTGGCCACCTCCCTTTTTTTTCTTGGTCAGCTCATAAACTTCTTTGGTTAACTCTATCTCTTTCTGGGCCAATCCAATATCTTCAAAAGAGTTTTGAAGGCGGAAATACTCCCTAGAAATTCGAAACTTATAATTCATATAAAAAGTCTTAGATTTTAATTGACCCTTTTTTAAATCGAAACCTGCTCCTTTTAAAAGGTCATCATCTTTACCAAAATCGAAGAGGGTGAATTCACTAATTTCAAGTCCTATTCCACCAATATTGGCCATCTCACTCCTAACATCTGTTTCTTCATCAGGAAATTTGAGGCCTGTCGTTCCATCACTGCTTTTGGTTCTTAAAAGGCTATGCGATAAAGTATTTTGGGCATAAATGTTAATTTGAGGTAAAGACAAACTTCTCTTTTTTGCCTTATAGTTTAGCTCTCTGACTTGATCACCATTCTTTTGCTCTTTAACTTCGAAGCTATACTTAAGCCCTAAGCCAATGGCATCCTTAAGAGTTAATTTAACTTTGAGAGGTAAAGTGAGGCTTTTTTGACCTAGGGGAACAGGTTTCGTTTGGGCCTTGACCACCGAAGCAGTCCAAAGATGTAAGAGAAATAAAAGGAGAAATGGTGAAAAAATCCAGAGTTTTTTTATCAATTGCCTAACCTCCAGGCTAACATTGTAGACTCTTCAATTTCGCCTTTCAATTAGATTAGATCTAAAAAGCTCAAGTTTTTTTAGGGCCCCCCGACAGGTTCATCATGAAAATTAAATTGAGACCATCCTTTTTAAGTATCATAAGCTTGACTATATTTATCGGTGGATGTTCGACTCCTTCAAAAATTAAAAAGGGCGATAGTGGACAGTTTAGAGATGAGGTCACCTCTCTTGACTCAAAGTCAGCCCCTGAACTTCACTCTTCCTCTGCTCTTCTTCTTAAATACCAAGAAAGAATCCAAAAAACTGGTGAGAAAAGAGGCCGTGGCCCAGCTTCTGTCGAGTCAGCTGAAAGTTTTTTAGAGGAAGTTGAAGAAGATGATGAAGAAGCTGAGTTTAAGGCCCTTACAGAAGAAGCCCCTGAAAAAGCCGAAGATAAAAAAGAAGAGACACTCGCTGATATTGAAGGAGAAGCAACTGATGAAGAACTCCTGCAAGACCTTGAAAATGAAAACTCTGGCGAAAATAGTAAATTTGAAATTGATACACCAGATGATTTGAAAGATATGATTGTCTCTCAAGGCCCTTCTCCTTTTGAACTGAAGGAATTACCGCCAGAACTAAAAAAAGGAGCTACTGTAAAATCAATTTTAGAAAGCCAAATAAAAGATACGCGCGTAAAAAAGGATCCGCTATACAAATCAGTCTTTCCCCATAAAGTCCCAGAAATTAAAGATGGATCTCTTTTAAGTGCTGCCAAGAGGGCCACAGTAGAAACCCTCCGTTACCTTTTAGGAAAAGGGCTCAATATTAATTACAAGGATGCAAAAGGAAACTCGGCCCTTCACTACGCAGTTTATGGAAAAAGATACGAAAATATTAAATACCTCCTCAAGAAAGGAGCTGATCCCCTGGCCAAAAATAACCAGGGACTCAACCCTAAAGAGGCGGCTTCAAAAAAGGGAGAAAAAGGACTTGAGATTCTTTTCCCCTAACGGCCAGTAAAATTTGCGGCAACAAAGTCACCGAAAATATTGATAAATACATAAAGCTTTTTCTTCTTTTTATCCTCAATATTTTTATTTTGAAAGGTTACAACCCATTCCTTCTCAGCTCCAAACTCCTTAACCCCACTTTTTAAATGAGTCGCCCTTAACCAAGAAGTTCCAATTCTTTGCTCCTTCACAAGTCTTTTAATTTCCAAAGTGGCAATTTTAAGTGCTTTATTTGACCCAATCTTTTTTCTTGCATACTCAGGGTTCACGTGGGCCCCAACAGATTGGTTCATCACGAATAAAGTAAATATTACGATTAGTTTTTGAATCATCTCTTTCCTCCTTAACAAATCAATGACTTTCTTTTACTCGGTCAAAAGAATATCTCATTAAATCAAAAACTTAAAATTTGGGAAAACTAATTTTATTGAATTGATTCAAAAGACAAACTTAAGAAAGTAAAAGGTTCCTCCCACCAACATTTAAGAGCATCTTAAAAGCAAAATTGTTGACGCCCTTTTTTATGCAAAACATTACTATTTTGTATTATTATGATGAGGTGAGTTTTTAACAACTCAATTTTAATAACGAAAAGAAGGGTGGAGCCTATGGCTTTTTCTAAAGACTTTCTCATGGGGCAAAAAGAGAAACTTCTGAAGCACAAAATGAGAGTCATGAATACGATGAAAGAAAACTACCAAACTGAAGTCATTGCTCAGACAGAAGACACTATTGAAGATGGCGACCAAGCTCAGATATACACCAACCAGAATGTATCCTTTAGTTTGCAAAAGTCTTCTATTAAAACCCTTCATGATATTGAAATTGCCTTGGAAAAAATAGAAAAAGGCGGATATGGAATATGTGAGGAGACAGGCGAACCTATTGAAACAAAAAGACTTGAAAAACAGCCTTGGGTAAGGCTCTCTCTTGAAGCACAAGAAGAACTCGAAAGACAAGAAAAGAAATTCCTGAGGGCCGCCTAGGCCCTCCTAGTCTTTAATCCCATTTAAAAAAACGGGCCCCTCCGATAATAAAAATAAAAGTCATGATGAGAAGTGCGGTCATCTGGGTCGTCAACTCTCCAAGCCCCATTCCTTCATTTATGATGGCCCTTGCTGCCTCATTCATATGAGTTAGAGGAAATATTTTGGAAAGTTTAAGAATAAAAGGATGGGCTCCCTCAAGAGAGAACCAAACCCCTGATAGAAACATCATAGGCCAAGTAATGAGGTTTAAAAGCCCACCAGCAAACTCCTCACTTTGAACCCTCGCCGCAATAAAAAGGCCAAATGATGTTAAACATAGTCCGCCGAGGAAAAAAACGATTAATAGATCGAGGTAACTACCCTCTATTTTAAAATCGACCATTAAGGAACAGCCTAAAAGGACAATATTGAAAATGACCATCAAAATAACTAAACGTGCCAAGACTTGGGCCATCAAAAACTCATAGGCTTTTAAAGGCGTCGCCTTTAGCCTCCTTAAAACCCCATTTTTTCTATACCTTACAATGACATACCCCACTCCAAAGAGAGAACTAAACATCATATTCATTGATAAAATTCCGGGTATTAGCCAATCAACATAACGAATCTCCTCTCCTTGAACTTCCTGACGTAAAAAAGGTATTTTGGTATCTTTGAGGTCACTGAGAAGAATCTTCTCCAAAAAATAGCCTTTAGGAGAACTTTTATTAGTCCAATAAGAAAGCTCACCACCCTCATTTAATAGAAGAAGGTCGAATTTATGATGCTTAAGCTTTTTAACTGATTTTTCACCTTTTTCAGTTTCAACAAACTCCACATATTTCGTTTTAAAAAAAGAAATTTTTTTTACTCTTTCGCTTTTAAAATCCCCCATTAAACCAACCTTATAGAGCTTTTGATCTCCATTTGAGAAGGCAAAGGCAAAGCCCAAAACAACAAAGAAGGGAAAGGCCAAATTCCAGCCCATCGAAGAACGGTCTCTATAGAATTCTTTTTGCCTCGCAATCATCACGGCCCAAATTTTTTTCATTTTTTATCCCCTTAAATCGCTTCCGGTAATCTCAAGAAAAAGATCTTCCAGATTTTTTTGCCTTAGGTGAACGTTTTGCAGGTTAACTCCAGACTTCAAAAGATGAGAAAATGTTTCATTGGGGTCAGCCGTTAAAATTTCTAGCATATTACCCATTGGTCCCTCCACAAGATGGTTTTTCTCTCCCTGTAACTCGCTCGGACAATCCTTTTCTGGAAGTGAAATGACCATGGAATTAAAATGTTCTTTGAGAAGCTTTATAGGTGGCCCCTCCAGTAATATCTTCCCCTTGTCCATAATAGCAATTTCATCGCAAAGGGCGTAGGCTTCTTCCATATAGTGGGTCGTGAGAACAATTGTTTTGTTCCTCTTTTTAATTTGGTTTATGAGGTCCCAAAAATTTCTCCTCGCTTGAGGGTCTAACCCCGTGGTTGGTTCATCTAAAAATAAAACTTCCGGATCATTAACAAGAGCGAGTCCCAAAAGAAGTCTTTGGGCCTGACCGCCTGAAAGCTTCCGGTGGTCCCTTTGAAGGAGTTCTCCTAACGAGCATTCTTCTATAATTTGCTCTAAGGGAAGAGTTTTTTCGTAGAAACTAGAAAAAAGCTCCAAAACCTCCTTAACCTTTAAGTAATCTTGGAGGGAGGTTTTTTGGAATTGGATTCCAATTTCTTCTCGGTAATGGTCAGATAGAGGGCTTCCTTTATATAAAATAACACCAGACGTTGGCCCAGTTACTCCTTCCATGACTTCAACTGTCGTCGTCTTACCTGCCCCATTTGGGCCTAAAAGCCCGAAGCACAAACCCTTTTTGATTTTTAAACTAATTCCATCAACTGCTTTAACCTGGCCAAAATATTTTTTTAACGCTTTAACTTCTAAGATAGAATCTGAAGACACATTTCCTCCTTTCCAACAAAAAGATGCCTCAATATTAGACTTTTTCAAAGAAATGATCAAAAAAAGGAAGTCAAAAGCTTCCTCCCTTTTATAAAAGCAGTATTTTTTGATATTTTCATAGATAACAATACACTCGGAGTGAATTTATTATGGCAGATAAAGAAAAAGAGTTCCTTGCCAGATGCTCACTAATTTTTAAACAGTTTAATCACGACGTAAACCAAAGGCTAAAAAACTCCACATGGGACTTTGAGACAACATTCGAAGGGAAAAAGTACGGTATTGTATGCCTTCCTAAGACAAACACAACGGATTTTCTTCAATCTGGTGGACAGACCTTGGATCAATACCTTGATGAGGCAGATAAAAATGAAACCAGACTTGTCATTGTTTGCCGAAAAGGAACCCCTGAGGACTTTGAGTTTTCAAAGACCATGGGTTTTTGCCTCGTCGGCATTGACAAGCTAAATTCACTTTACTCAGATATCATGAATGCCTTAAACTAACCTTTCCAGTCAATAACTGGTTTAGGCTTAGACTCTACAATCCCTTCTATTTTTTCCATAATATCATCCGTTAATTTGGGAAGAAATTCTAAGGCCTCAATCGTTTCTGAAAGCTGACTGGCCTTGCTTGCTCCTAAAATAACAGTGCTAACAAAAGGACTTTTAAGACACCAGGCAACAGAAAGCTGAGTTAAACTACAACCTAATTCTTTTGCGATTACTTCCAATTGTTTTGCCTTTTTTACCTTATCTTGCCCCTTGGGAGATAAAATTTGATCCTTGATCCACTCAAAACCACTTAAGCTGGCCCGGCTCCCATCAGGAATGCCATTAGAGTACTTACCTGTGAGAATTCCACTCGCTAAAGGAGACCAGATCGTTGTTCCAAGGCCAACCTCTTCATAAAGTGGTAAAAAATCTTTTTCAACTTTTTCCCTGTGAAATAAATTGTACTGGGGTTGCTCCATGGTAGGAGGAGTCAGGTTGTATTCTCTGGCAACACCATAAGCTTTTTGAATTTCTGTTGCCGACCACTCTGAAGTTCCCCAATAGAGAACCTTTCCTTCTTGGATTAATTGGTCCATGGCCCTCACCGTTTCTTCAATCGGTGTATCCTGATCCGGCCTATGACAAAAGTAGAGGTCTAGGTAATCAACCTTGAGCCTTTTTAAAGCTTGATGGCATGCTTCTTTCACATGCTTTCTAGAAAGGCCTCTTTGAGTTGGTTTCGGACCTCCCCAAAAAACCTTACTTGAAACACAATAAGTGTCCCTCGCCCAGCCTAGCTTTTGAAGGGCATCGCCCATGATTACTTCTGATTCACCATCAGCATAAACTTCAGCGTTATCAAAAAAGTTAATTCCGGCATCATAGCTCATGGCCATCATTTCAACGGCACTTTCTGTTTGAACTTGGTTGGAAAAAGTAACCCAAGAGCCAAAAGAAAGGGAACTTACTTTTAAACCCGACTTCCCTAAATATCTATATTCCATTTACCCCTCCCCAAATATTTCTTTTTATAATAGCTTCTCTAATTTCAAGGCATATTGTCTAGGAATAGAAATCTTTAATTTAAAGGAAAATAAAAAAAACTAGATTTATTTCTAGGGAGTGTTGTAAGTTTTCATAACCCACGAATTTTATCAAAATTGTTGAATTCATAAACTCAAACCTCTATAGTAATTAAGGAATTATTTTTTGAGAAGGGAAAGTAAATGAAACTTTGGTCATTACTAATGATCCTTATCTTAAGCTTAAGCTGCAACTCTACTGACCCTAATATTAAAATGCAGAGAAAGGCCTTAATTGAAACAGTTAATGAAAGTTACACACCTTCATTAGGAACCGCATTATATTCAGAAGATATAGATCAATTAAAAAATGGTGTATCAGCTATTTTTAAATCTAATTGTGATAAAGATAAAAAATGCTGGATAAAAAAGGTTTCATTCCTTGATTTGGATAAAAAGCCAATGTATGAATACGATAACAAAAACTTTGATCCTACAAAAAAAAATATAACCTCCTCAAGTTCTAATCTCAAAGCTGAAGGTAAAGAATACGCCATACTTAAAATAGAATACGCTTTAGACTAGTATATAAAAATCTAGACTTTTTTTTTGAATTGAATAATAAATTTTTGTATTCTTTTTTTTCTTTAACCATCGACTTTCTCGGCTTTTCTCACAGAGCGGTAGGATCCATTTGCATACGCTAAAAGCTTAATATAGTCGGCTTTTTGGTTTAAAATAGTCCAAAAAATATTTGGGTTTGTATTAAATATATGGAGCGAAGTTAAAAGCTTTGATTTCTTATAGGTATTTGAAAAATCAATCCACCTATAACCAATTGCAAATGATTCATTTAAATTTGTAAACCTTTCTTCAATTAATTGAATATCAAAAAATTTTTAGATAACTTAAACAAGAAGTTAAAATCATTTCGCATTAAGATGTTTTCCCTTACATTATCTTACGTCTGATAATCCCTTTTTTTTTAATAAAAGAATTGGAAGTAGTGTTAAGTCAAAAAGAAAGGCCAAAATAAGGATAAAGGA
>MDTD01093735.1_pt1 | contig 13298 bp, 12 predicted proteins | sample 811221 | NCBI WGS metagenome assembly MDTD01 (sample SAMN05326646, study PRJNA326480) | marine metagenome | isolation source: seawater | place: Pacific Ocean: South West | collected 2011
CCAAAAATAATTGATGCGATTGCGACTGCACGCGAATTTGGAGATTTAAAAGAAAATGCGGAATATCACGCTGCTAAAGAGGAGCAGTCTCATAACGAGGGACGTATTACTGAAATAAACGACATTATAGCTAGAGCAAATGTAATTGATGTTACGAAAATAAATAATGAGGGAAAGATAATTTTTGGATCAACTGTTTTTTTAGAAAATTTGGATAATGGAGAAAAGATAAATTATAAAATTGTTGGAAAGGATGAGGCAGATTTGCAAAAAAAATTAATTTACTTTAAATCTCCTATTGGCAAAGGGTTAATTGGCAAAAATAAAAATGACTTGGTTGAAATAAAAACTCCAGCAGGTATAAAAAACTTTGAAATTAAAGATGTAAAATACATTTAATCTTTAATAATTCTATTAACTTGTTCATCAGAAATTTTGAAATTATTATTTACCCATTCTTTTTCTATTAGTTTAAGTTTTAAACCTAATCCTTTTCCCTCCTGGATTTTATATCTATTCATCAAAAAATCTGCCCTTATAGGCATATTCGGTCTAATTTTATTTTTATATATATCAATCAAATCATATAAGTTTTGATCATATTTTTTAAGTTGAATTATTCTTACGCACAAAATGTCCATCACAGCCTGTCTACCTTCATAATAAAAAACCTTATCAAGATTGCTTTCTAGAAATGTTTTGGATGTATTTTTATTCTTGTAAAAATTATCAATAAATTTAATTCTTTTTTGGTCTTTTTTAGAAATGTTATATTTATACAAAAAGTAATCTACATTATCATCAAGACCAATAATCAAAAGTGATAATAATAATATAAAATCTTTCTCTTTAAGAATATTTTTTTGTAGTGAAGTTAATCTTGAAAAAGTTTTAATGTTTCTTAGTTCTGGAAAAATCATTAAAATTAACTCAAAATTACATTTATCTTTTGAAAGTTTCTCCAATGTTTCGATTTTAATAATTTTTTTTAATTCATCTAATAGTCTCTCCTTTGATAATTTCTTAATACCCCCAATATTAGTTTTTAGTTTCTTAATTATTTTAGTGTCATGAGGTACTTTTGAATAATTTAAAGAAAATCTTATATATCTTAAAATTCTAAGATAATCCTCTTTAATTCTTTTATCTGGATCTCCAATAAAGTTTATATATCCTTTTTCAATATCTTTTTTACCATCATATGGATCAAATAAATTTCCATAACTATCTGAATAAATTGAGTTAATTGTAAAATCTCTTCTTGATGCATCCTCTTTCCAATTTTGAGAAAATTTTACTTCTGCGTGTCTCCCATCTGTTAAAACATCTTTTCTTAATGAAGTTATTTCAAATCTGAATTCGTCGATTAGCGCCGTAACAGTTCCATGTTCTATACCCGACTCATAAAACTTGATATCTTCCTTTTCCAGAGCCTCACAAATATGTTTAGGCTCCAAGTTTGTTGCTAAATCAATATCATCAATTTTTTCTTTATTAATTATTTTTCTTACACAACCTCCAACAAATCTCACTTCACTATCTGCGTTAAAAAAATTAATAGCATTAAAGATTTTTTTTACAGGTGCTTTTTTGCTTAACATCTGAATATTTTGACTTAAATAATTCAAATTATTTGAAGTAAAAAATATTTTATCTAAAAAGTTTTTCATATTTGGCTGGGGCGCTAGGATTCGAACCTAGGATGCAGGTACCAAAAACCCGTGCCTTACCGCTTGGCTACGCCCCAATATTTGTTTCGTATAACATAAAAAAACAAAACTTATATAGTTTTTGATGTTATACACCAGTAATTTTTATATTTTTTAATAAACTTTTTTTTGGCATTATCACAATTTTCTTTTGATTTAAAGTATGCAACTAAAGCAGATCCTGACCCTGTCATTCTAACAAAAATTGTTGCGGGTAGACTTTCAAGATAAGATTTTAATATTCTCATTTTATTATTTTTTGCAAAAGCTACGGTTTCTAATGAATTATTTTGCTTTTTTAAATAATCTAAATTGAACATGCTTGCTTTTGGATAACTATATTTTGGTTTATTAAATTTTCTTACTTTAGCGTAAATATCGCCAGTTGAAAAACCGAAATTAGGCTTTACAACTAAAATGTTAATTTTCTTACAATTAATAAAATTTTTAATTTTATTTTTTGAAGTCAAAATAGAATTTGTATTTTTCAAACCAAGAATTACATCTGAGCCAATCGAGTAAGAAATTTTTTTAAGCTCTTTTTTGGAAATTTTAATAATTTTCTTTCTAATTAAAAAGCTTAAAATATTTGCTGCATTCATCGATCCACCACCGAGTCCAGCTTGAGTTGGAATATTCTTTTTTATTTTTACTTGAAATTTTTTATTTTTAAGAAATTTTTTTTTTTCTAATAAATTAAATAAACTTGATACAGTATTTTTTTTACCTATATCATTTGAAAATCTGCCACTAAACGATATATGATTTTTATTTGATTTTATTTGCCTAATTAAAATCTGATCATGCAAAGAAATAAAAGCTATTATACTCTCTATTTTATGTAAATATACACTTTTACCAATTATATTAAGTGCTAAATTTATTTTAGCATGAGACTTAATTTTTTTAAAAAGCATCTTAAGAATTTTCAAGACCTTTTATCAATTTTATATTAATTTTATTCACAATTTCCTCCTCTGCATCATCCATCTCAAGAACATTTGACCAAAAATATCTCGCTTGAATTTTTCGATTTAATTTCCATAAAATATCACCATAATGATCATTAACAATTGGATCATCTGGCATTAGTTCAACAGCTCTTTTTAAAAATTTTTCTGCTTTTTTATAATCATTAATAAGATAATAAGCCCAACCAATTGAATCTATTATATATGGGTCATTATTTTTTGATGCATAAGCCCTTTCAAGCATTTTGATAGCCTCGTCAATTTTATAATTTCTTTCTAACCATGAATAAGCTAGATAATTTAAAATATAAGCATCACCAGGATTAATTTTCAAAGCATGAAGTAAATCTTTATCAGCTTTTTCATATTCTCCAATTCTCTCAAAACTACCTCCTCTTCGATAAAGCAAATCTGATTTTATTTCAGATTCGTCATTAAGAATATTTATTATGCGTGTATAGTAACTAATCGCTTTTTTATATTCTTTAGAATTTTTGTAAAAATTTGCAATATCAAACAATACTTTATTGTTAGGTTGTTTTATTTTTTTAAATTCAGCAGTGATGTAATTTAAAGACTCTTTTTTGTTTCTTTGTTTTTCTATTATTTGTGCTTCTTTTTTTACACGGTACCAATGATAAAACCTATCCTCTTTTTTAAAATTTTTTAGAGTTTTTTTGGCTTTTTTAAACTCTTTATTTAAATATTGATTTTCTACGATTAAAGATAAATTAAATACAAAATTTGGATTTAAAAAATTTGAGAGATTTAAATAAAAATTTGATTTTTCAAAATTGTCCTCAGATGAATATAAATTAGAAATCAAAAATAAAAACTCACTTATTAAGTCATTATGATTTTTGCAAGAAAAAACATTTTCAAATTTTTTAAATTCTTTATTTTCCATCCAACTTTTAGCTTGTGAGAGAAGCAATGTTGTATTTATATACTCTAAATCATTGGTAATTATTTTTGCTTTATCCATTTTTTTATTTTCGATTAAGTAACTTAAATAAAAAAATATGTATCTTGAATAATCTCCTTCAATATCGTTGATTAAATTAACAAAATAAGTTCCGGTTTTTTCGTCTTCTAAAAAACAACGCTGAAAAGTTTCTGAAATAATAGATAATTTCCCAAAATTTTTTTTATCATTCAAAAATTTTTTTTCCTTAAAAACAAATACATACTGTTTCAAGCTTTCTAATATAGCTAAATTAAATCGGTCATCTTGCGCTATATTGTGTGTATTAGATAAATAATTAAAAGCTTTTTCAAAATCTTTTTTTTTTAAACTGTCTAAAATTAATAATAAATGAGCATCAAAAAAGTTTGAGTTACTCTTTCCTTCGTGACGTTTTATTTCATTAATCGCAAATGAAACTTTGTTTTCTAAAACAAGTGAATATATGTACCTTTTTAGAAATGGATCATGCTTTCCGCTTAATATTTTTGAAGATTCAAAAAAATTTAAAGCATCGGAGTTTTGTTTATTTTCAAAAGCTACAATTCCCGAAAAATATCTAGATAAGTTCTTTGCGTTGAAATCATTAAAACTATTACTTTTAGAATTTAAGGGGCTCTGATAGAATAAGGTTAAAATAAAAATGTATTTTATTGAATTTTTAAACATATTTGCACCTTATGACTAAAAAGGATTTAAATCAAAATGCCAAATATGTTCATGAGTTAATTAACATAATTGAACCAAAATTTGTTTTTAATTCACACCCTATTAATAGATTTGCCAAGAAAGATAATCTCACAGACAGTAATTTAAATAAAAAGGATAAGTTATTAAAATTAAAGTTTCGAATAAATTCAATTGAAAATTGTGCTCTAAAAGAACAATCAAAAAATTTAGTCTTGGGCGATGGTAACATAAACAGCTCGATAATGATTATTGGTGAGGCACCTAGTGCAGATGAAGAAAAATTGAATTTAACATTTCAAGGAGATGTGGGAAAGCTTTTAGAAAAAATGTTTTTGGCAATAAGCGTTGATTTGAGTGATATTTATAAAACTTACTCAATTAATTTTAGAACTCCTGAGGATAGGAAGCCAACTTCCCAAGAGATTAAACGTTATTCAGTATTTCTTAAAGAGCATATATCAATAATAAGTCCCAAAATTTTAATTTTGATGGGGAGCACTGCCATGGAAGCAATCACAGGAATAAACAATAGGATTTCAAGTCAAAGAGGAAAATGGAAAGAGATCATTTTAAACAACAAAACTTATCCAATTTTGATTACTTTCAGCCCTTCTTACTTAATTAGATTTCCTGAAAATAAAAAATATTCTTGGGAAGATTTAAAAAAAATAAAACAAAAGATAGAAGATTTAAGAATTAATATTTGATGAAGATTATTGCTGGAGTTGATGAAGTTGGTAGAGGAAGTTTGATTGGACCAGTTTATGCAGCAGCTGTCATTCTTAATAAATCTATTAATAGAAAATTGCTAAAAGACTCAAAAAATTTAACAAAGTCAAAAAGAGAATTATTGTCCAAATATATTAAGAAAAATTCAATATGGTCAATAGGAAAAGCTTCTTTAAAAGAAATTGAAAGTATTAATATTCTTAATGCAAGCTTATTAGCAATGAAAAGAGCAATTAAAAAACTCAAAAGAAAACCTACACTAGTTTTAATTGATGGAAATAGATTACCTGATATTAAAAATTATAATCTAAAATCAATCATAAAGGGTGACCAAAAAGTACCGTCCATTTCTGCAGCATCAATCATTGCTAAAGTTACACGTGATAGGATGATTACGAACTTAGGGAAAAAATTTACAGGTTATTATTGGGATCAAAATTATGGGTATGGAACCAAACAACACTTAAGAGCTATTAAAAATTTAGGAATTACAAGTCAACATAGAAAAACTTTTTCACCAATAGCTAAATTTAAATAGGTTTCACGTAGAAACACAATATATTGTTATCTTTAAAAAAAACTACACAAATTAAATCTAAATAATTCAATCCTAGGTTGACCCAAGAATCTTTTTGGAGTCTAATTTAATTTTTACAAAATGAATTTTGATTTTAAAAATAAATTAGTTAATGGAAATAGTTTAAAGGAGCTAAAAAAAATCCCTAATGAAACATTTGATCTAATTTTTGCTGATCCTCCCTACAACTTACAATTAAAAAGTGAGCTCACAAGACCTGATAGATCAAAGGTTAGTGCAGTAAATGATAAATGGGATCAATTTAAAAATTTTGAAAAATATGATGATTTTACTTATGCTTGGTTAAAAGAATGCAGAAGAATTTTAAAGATAAATGGGGCGATTTGGGTAATTGGTAGTTATCACAATATTTTTAGAGTTGGAACTGCAATCCAAAATTTGGGTTTTTGGATTTTAAATGATGTCATATGGAATAAAAAAAATCCTATGCCAAATTTTAGAGGGACACGTTTTACTAATGCTCATGAAACTTTAATTTGGGCTTCAAAATCTGAAAAATCAAGATACACTTTTAATTATCAATCTTTAAAATGTTTGAATGATGATCTACAAATGAGGTCTAACTGGGAATTACCTATTTGTAACGGTTCTGAGAGACTTAAAAATAATGGGAAAAAAGTGCATTCTACACAAAAGCCTGAGGCCCTTCTTCACAGAATTTTGTTAGCAACCTCAAATACTAATGATTTAATTTTAGACCCTTTTTTGGGTTCTGGAACAACTGCAGCAGTTGCTAAAAAGTTAGGTAGAAATTATTACGGAATTGAAAAGGAAAGAACCTATTTTAAAGCTGCCGAACAAAGATTAAAAAAAACGAAACCTATAGAAGATGATTATTTAGATACTCTACAGAATGGCAGATCTAAACCAAGAGTACCTTTTGGTTCATTAGTTGAATTAGGAATAATTAAACCAGGTACTATAATTTTCGATAATAAAAGAAAAATAAATGCAAAAATAATGGTTGATGGAAGTATCAAACATGAAAAAACAGAAGGCTCAATCCATAAAGTAGCTGCAACAATTTTAGGTGCTGAAAGCTGTAATGGCTGGACTTTTTGGCACTATAATCTTAATGGAACGGCAATCCCTATTGATAATTTAAGGCGAAGATTAATTAATAGCAGCTAGCTAGCTCTTATAGATTTTTCCTAAATAAATGTCTAAAAATTTCTTGTTTTTTACAAGTTTTTTTAAAAAAATATTTCTTAAAAATATTGTTAAAGGGCTAGATAAATGAAAAGAAAATTGATTAAATTTTGTTCTATTATTAACCATTTTAGTTTTACTAACTCTATTTTTAAAATAGTTATTTTCTGTATTGTTTTCTATACTTTTAAATAATTCATAGGCACTTTCTATTGATTGTGATGCACCTTGAGCAAATGATGGCGAAAATGCAAAAAAAGCATCACCTATTAAATGAATATTATTATTCTTTGTTTTAAAAAAATTATCACTTACAAATACGGGGAAAATCCTTATTTCTTTAATTTCATCAAAAAATTTTTTACTCTCACTTGGAGTTTCCTTCAAAATTTTTTTTAAAAAATTATTGTCATTAAATAATGTGTAGTTTCGTTGATCCTCTTTAGAAAGTTTATATTTCAATATTGCTATGAAATTTAAATCTCCACGTGCATTTACAGGATAAATAACTTGATGAAAATTAGAGCCTAAAAATAAAGAAATGTTTTTATTATCAATATTTTCAGGTATTTTGTTTAGGACTCCTCGAATTGCTATTGTATTATTGTACTGAGGTTTTAAATTATTGTTTGAAATAAGACTTTTACTTTTTGAGAAAACTCCATCAGAAATAATTAAATTATCACACTTATCAATTTCATTATTTTCAAAAGATAGTCTAACTTGCTTGTCAATTTGATCTATTTTTAAAATACTATAACCAGTTTTCAAAGAATCTCCCAAATCTCTTTTCAAAAAGTTAACTAAAGTGGATCTTTTTAAGGTAGTGTATTTACAATTATCTGAATTAAATTTTGAAATATCTAATTCACATATTTTATTAAAGTTCTTTAATGAATAAAAATTTATTTTTTCAGGTGTAAATTTTTCATCATTCTTTAGTTCGCCAAATCCTATTTTGTTTAAAAGCTTGATGCTATTTACGGATAATTGAATACCATAACCCTCCTCTGAAGAAATTGAATTATTTTTTTCGTAAACTGTAATTTGATAATCAGTTTTTCTTTTAAGTAAATTAGCAATAAATAGTCCGGAAATTCCAGCTCCAATGATAGCTAGTTTCTTCATCAATTTTTCTCTAAATATTTAACGATTTTTTTTGTAAATGATGGTAGCATGTAATTATCTAGCTTTTTCTTATCAACCCAATAGTGTGTCTGAAATTTACTACTATTTTTAAAATATTTAATTTTAATGTTCATATTCATGTTAGATATTTTAAAATTTAAGTTTTCACTAAAATTTTTAGGTTTGGCTAATTCCTCCATGGGAAATATTGTTAAATTTTTTAAAAAACTAAACTTAGTATTTTTAATCAATAGGTATCTTTGATCTTTTTTGTAGACTTTTAATAGAAAATATTTATCTATATTTTTCTTTACAATTCTCTTTAAATTAAAATCCTTTTTTTGAAGCGACTTACACTTGTTTGATATTGGACATTGGTTACACAATGGATTTTTTGGCTTACATACTAAGGCTCCTAATTCCATTAGAGCTTGAGCGTAATCACCTGATCTTTTAGAACTGCCGAATATGGATTTTTTATTTTGAAGATATTCTTTTTGAATTTCATGATCTTTTTTTAAATAAAGATATCTCTTAAGAACTCTTTCTATATTTCCATCTAATGGAATATATGGTTTGTTGAATGCGATAGCTAAAATTGCACTGGCAGTATAATTTCCAATTCCAGGTAGTGATTTTAGATCTTCAAAATTATCAGGTAATTTTCCTTTGGAGTTCTTGATAATTGCTTGGGCAGTTTTTTTCAAATTTCTTACTCGGGAATAATAACCAAGACCCTCCCAAAGTTTTATAAGTTTATTATTATTAACTTTTGCAAGCATTTTTAAGTTTGGGATATTTTTTATAAATCTATTGAAATAGGGTATTACTGTTGTAACCTGAGTTTGTTGCAACATAAATTCACTAATTAAGGTATAATATTCTTTTTTTTGTGTAGAAACATTGTTTCGCCAAGGTAATTTTCTTTTATTTAAATCATACCAATTAAGAATTTTTTTTGTTACAATTTGATCTTTCATATGCATTTTAAAAAATATACTAAGCACAGAAACGTTAGCATTCAAGGCTTAAGATCTTTTAAAGACACTTTGCCAAAAAATATTAAAAGAATCATAAATAAAAAAGGTCATATTTATTCTGAAACTCTAAATAATTGGAAATACATTGTTGGAGAGGATTTATTTAAAATTTGTTACCCTAAATCATTTAAAAATTCTAATAGATTTGGTGTAAGTACATTATCAATTATGGTCCATAGAGGGCACGAGGTAGACTTAGAGTACTCCAGAAAAAAAATAATCGATAGAATGAATAATTTTTTTGGATACTCAATTGTTGAAAAGATCAAATTTACTAGTTTTGATGATGAAAAAAAAATTTATTTTCAAAATAATGACCAAGATCTAAATGTGACAAATAATAAATATAAAAGTAAAATTAGTGATGTTAAAAATGACAAAATTAGAAAATCATTATTAGAACTAACTAAAGTTTTTAAGGAAAAATGAAAAAAATACTAATCATCCTTGTTATATTTTTAAGCTCACTTGTAAATGTGAGCGCTGAGATAAAGAGAATAATATCTGGAAGTGAGAGCGCTAAAATAGTAATAATAGCTTATGAGTCTTTAACTTGTAGCCATTGTGCTGATTTTCACAAACAAGTTTATCCTCAATTAAAAAAAGAATATATTGATACAGGTTTAGTGAAAATAGAGTTCAGGCACTTTCCATTAGACATTGCTGCGCTAAATGCCTCAAAAATTGCTCAGTGCGGAGAAGATAAAAGTTTGGAAATTCTGGAAAATTTATATTTAAATCAACAAGAATGGATAAAAGGTAATGCTATTGAAAGTATAAATAAAAATTTAAAAGAATTTATTAAAAAAAAAGGTTTTAAATTAAATTTTGATAAATGCATTAATAATAAAAAAATAGAAGATTTTGTTTTAAATGATCGAATCGAAGGAAGTAAAAAATTTGAGATAAATGCTACTCCTACGATAATAATAAATAACAAAAAGTTTGAAAAATCCCTTAATTATAAAAATTTAAAAAAATCTTTAGAAAAACTGATATAACTTAATCCATGGAGTTTAAAAAAATCCAACTTAATGGGTTCAAATCTTTTGCAGATAAAACCAACTTTTTAATAGAAGATGGTTTGACTGGTATTGTGGGACCAAATGGATGTGGAAAATCAAATATTGTTGAATCCCTCAGATGGGTGATGGGGGAAACATCTGCTAAGAGTATGAGGGGCTCTGGAATGGAAGATGTTATTTTTTCAGGCACTTCAAACAAGCCTTCGAAAAATATCGCAGAAGTCTCTGTGATGGTTGAAAATAAAAATAACGGTGGTCCTATACAATTTAGAGAGCTTAATGAAATTAATGTTAGAAGAAAGATAGAGAAGGACAAAGGATCAAAATTTTACATTAATGATAAAGAGGTAAGAGCAAGAGACGCTCAAATGTTTTTTGCAGATCTATCAACAGGAGCGCATTCACCGTCTATGATAAGTCAAGGTCGTATTGGTGCACTTGTAACTGCAAAACCTACAGATAGAAGAGCAATTTTGGAGGAAGCTGCAGGTATTTCAGGCCTACATGTGAGAAGACACGAGGCTGAGTTAAGATTAAGTGCCGCCGAAAATAATTTAAAAAGAGCAGACGAATTAAGAAGACAACAAGAAAAACAACTTGCTAATTTACAAAAACAAGCTGAAGAGGCAACAAAATATAAAAATATTTCTGATGAAATCAAAAAAATTGAGGCAGGTTTGTATTATTTAAAATTATTGGAAATAGATAAAGAAATAAGAATAGAAAATGAGATAAATACTGAAGCCGAAGGAGAAATGAGTGGTTTCAATAACAAGATATCTGAACTTGAAAATTTAATAAAATCTGAAACTGAAAAAGTTACCCCTCTAAGAGAAAAAAATATTGAAAATCTTTCTAAAATACAAAGATTAAACTTAGAGCTTCAAGGTCTAGATGAGGAAAACATAAGAATTCAAGATGAACTTGAAAATATTAAAAAGTCTCTACAAACCTTTGACGATGACATTAGTAGGGAAAAGGGAATTATAATTGACGCGAACTCTAATGAAAAAAGACTTAAAGAGGAAAAAAGCGAGTTAATAGAAATTGACTCAAAATATTATGAAACTGAAAAAAGATCAAATGAGGATTTAGATGAGACTAAAATTAAATTAAAAATAGAAATAGATAAAATAAAAGAATTAATAAAATCTAAAAAAAACGAAGAAGCCTTAATTGCTCTTGATGAGTGTAAATCAACAATTGAAGAATACGCTGAGAGTTTTGGTAAAAATCAAAACATTAAAAAAGAGTCAGTTAAAAGAAATGAGAGAATTAATATAATTGGCAAAGAAATAGAAAGCTGGAAAAAATTGTTATCAAATTCCGAAAAGATGGTAAGAGAATTGAGTGAAAGAAAAAGTAAATTAAACTTACAATTAGATAAGTTAGATAATCAGCCTAAATTACAAGCTGAAAAAAAGGGTCAAATTTCAGAAGGTTTAAGAATTTCTGAGCAAGAAAAAAAAGAAAATGACGATATAATTCATTCAACTGATGAAAAAATAGAAACTCTTCGAACTCAACTTAATGAAATACAGGAACAATCAATTCAGATTAGAGAACGAAAAGCAAGTTCCGGTGCAACAATTGAAGGACTTAAAAAAAGAAAAAATGATCTTATTGACAGAATTAATTCAGAACTAAATTTAACTGAAGAAAATATTTTAGAAAATTCTAATTTATTTGGCAAGGAGGAAGTTCCTGATGCTGTAAATCAAGAAGATTTATTAGATAAAAAAAAACAAGAAAGAGAAAAACTAGGATCCGTAAATTTAAAAGCTGACGAAGAAACTAATAAATATGAGTCGGAAATTAAGAAGATGGAGCAAGACCGTGCAGATTTAGTAACAGCAATAATGAAATTGAAGGATAGTATTAATGAATTAAATCAAAAAGGTAGGGAAAGATTAATAGAGGCGTTTGATAAAGTTAATAGAAAATTTAACGAAGTTTATACAAAATTATTTAATGGAGGAAATGCTAAACTAGAATTAGTAGACTCAGATGACCCATTAGAAGCTGGTTTAGAAATGTTAGTTAGTCCCCCAGGTAAAAGACTTCAATCAATTACTTTATTGTCTGGAGGTGAACAGGCTCTTACAGCGCTCTCTTTGGTTTTCGCAGTATTTTTAACTAACCCGTCACCCATTTGTGTTCTAGATGAGGTAGACGCTCCATTAGATGATGCAAATGTTACGAGATTTTGCAGCTTATTAGAAGAACTTACGAAAATAACAAATACTAAATTCATTATTGTTACTCATCATGCCTTAACAATGTCTAAAATGAATAGACTATACGGGGTAACTATGCCAGAAAAAGGTATTAGCCAGTTAGTTGCAGTGGATTTACAAAAAGCAGAAAGTATGGTTGCTTAAGACAAATTAAAAATGTCAAAAGATTCATTCAAAACTCGCCTAGAAATTGCAAAAAAAAAGTCATCAAAACAGAGCTTTGACAACAAAAGAGATAATCCTTCCTCAATTGGCACTGCTTTTAAGCTTAGCACTGAATTAGTATCAGCAGTCGCTGTAGGGACAATTATTGGGTTTATTTTAGACAAGACCTTTGGTACTAAACCGTGGTTAATTTTAATATTTTTTTTTGTAGGTGTAGTTGCGGGAATAACAAACGTAATTAAGTCTGCAAAAAATATGCAAAAATAAAAAAAATATGGCAGCAAATCCAATGACTCAATTCGAAGTTTATAGAATTGGTCCAGAAATTAAAATAGGAAATTTTGATATTTCATTTACAAATGCAAGTTTGTTCATGGTCATAAGTTCATTAGCTATTTTAATAATATTTAATCTTGGTTCTAAAAAAAACTCTATATTACCAACTAAAATCCAACTTCTTGGTGAATTAAGTTACTCTTTTGTATCAAAAATGATTAACGACACAGCTGGCTCTAAAGCCAAACCTTATTTTTCATTTATATTTTCATTGTTCATGTTTGTTCTTTTTTGCAATATGTTCGGTATGATACCTTATACTTTTACTGTAACTAGTCATATTATCGTGACTTTTGTGCTAGCAGCTTTTATTTTCATTGGCGTTACAGTTATTGGTTTTATCAAGCATGGTTTTGGCTATTTAAAACTATTTGTACCTAGTGGCGTTCCAATAGTTTTATTGCCATTAATTATTGTAATTGAAATTATATCATACTTAAGTAGACCTATAAGCTTATCAGTTAGGCTTTTTGCTAACATGATGGCAGGTCATACCATGATGAAAGTTTTCGGAGGCTTTGTGGTAAGTCTCGGAATAATTGGTGGATGGCTTCCAC